>Ga0098050_1000009_pt1 | contig 112241 bp, 105 predicted proteins | sample 14_taG_FD_77070 | JGI IMG/M metagenome (GOLD analysis project Ga0098050, IMG submission 77070) | Marine viral communities from the Subarctic Pacific Ocean - 14_ETSP_OMZ_AT15311 metaG | ecosystem: Environmental > Aquatic > Marine > Oceanic | place: Pacific Ocean | collected 2015-01-18
GTTATATTACGCTGTAACGAACTTTGATGCAGTTTGTGTATAATTAAATTGTAATTCAGTAGTTAATGCTGTCTTAAATTTTAGTGTAAAGGTTCCTGATCCGTCATTTGTTACAGAAAATTCTACATCAGTTAATTGAGAATCTCCGATAAATTTGTCTTCTATGTTTGAAGAAGAATTTCCATTAACTAGAATACTTAATGTTCCTTTACGCATATGTGTTGCATTAAACAATGCATAATCAATGCTAATATCATTTACAACGGCACTAGAAAAATTAATACCTGTTGTTTCAACTTGGCCGCCAGTGTTAGTAAATTTAATAGTATTTCTTTTAACTCTGTCGTCAGTTGGTGAGCTTGTTATTTCTTTATTGTAATGTAATACAAATGTGTCGCCACCTGCAACCGCTCCACCTAGTCCATGAGCAAATGTGTAAATTGGCGGGTTGTTACCTTCTCCATCAGGATCGCTTACTGTTACGTCATTTGCTGGAACTGTAGTTGTTGAGTTGTCTGAGGCTTTGGTTACAACAATTGAATAGTCTGCTAGATTACTTAAATATAACGGAGTGGAAACTCCACCAATCGGAACTGCAAATGATACACTTGCATTAGTAGTAGTTGAGCTTTCTACAACACCAGTAACAGGTGTTTGTCCTAGAAAAAGTCTTTGCTCATCTTCTGCAAGGTAAAATTCGCCTGCTGCCAAAGAGCTTGGAATGTCCCCTATGTTCTGTTTTCTAATAATAATCTGCGATATTTTTGTTGTTGCCATTATCTTATCCTCGTTTTCTATATACTGTATTTATGATGACATGCCATAAAACTTCTCTAATCTTTTAGCCCACTGTGTTGACCAATAAGGAAATTCTGTTTCATCTGATTCAAACAATTGCCATTGGCAATCACCACTACACATAAAGATAGCAATGTTTTGAATCTTTGTTTCAAACATTTCATTGTGTGCTAATGCGTATGCGGCTCCTTGTAAAAAGTAGTCGTCAATCCATTCACGCTTTTTGGGTTTGTTAGTTTGCTTAAAATCCATAATAGTTGGTTTGCCTTTATACATACCAACTAAATCTGTTGTTCCTGCATATAAATTTGCCGCACATAACATAACTTCTGTGCCCCATATTGCATCAATATCTTTATCGATATTATCTACAACAACCTGTGCCATTGCTTTAGCCTGTCTATGAATAATATTGTTACCTGGATTGTAAGTTTCATATTCGCCTAATGCCCAGTGTTCCAGGATATTATGCATTACTGTGCCTCTATTGGCAGCAGTTGTTGTTATACGTTGTGCTTCTTCTGTTCCAACACGTTTACGCCAGTTAGCTAATGCTTGTCGTTTTTCTGCTGGTTGTGTAGCACTTAAAATTGTTGTGACACTTGGAACTGGATCGCCGTATGGATTCTCATACATGCGTTTGCCGTCAGCTTGTGTTTGACGGGTAAGTTCTTTGTAGTCATAGAGTTTGATTAATTCAGCCATGCTTATATGTTACACTAAAAACGTTAAGTTGTCAATCTTTTCTTAGTAGCCAACTACCAGGAATTTCACTCCAATGTAAAACTTCTTCAAAGTTATAACCAGAAGGATGACAGTTATTGATTATCCAATTCCATTGTTCTATATTAATTTCTAAACAAGTTGATTGTATTTTATGTTGCATGTATTCAGTAGCTTTTTGCTTATTTGCAAATGAATAGTTAATAACCATCATACTCAGGAAGTGAAATAATTCTGCTACAATGTAAAATGCTGTATGCTTGTTACCTTGTAATGCATCATCCCAATCAATTAACACAGGCTTGTCTTTGTATAGCATAATGTTAAGATTAGTCATATCAACATTACATAATGGAAATACTTTTAAATTTGTATCTATCCAAATATCTATTAATGAGTAAACGTCTGCTTCTACATCATAGTTATAGTTTGCGTTTTCTAATTTGTGCATATCCATGTAAATATATTGGTCATTACAATAAACGTTTTTGAAATACTTAAAACCTAATGATTTGTTAATTATATCAGCATTTTTGCTTATTTCTTCTGTTGTAAATTTAGCAGAAGTTCCATTTGGAATAATTTTGTGGATATGGGTATCACAATCATATACCCACCTTGGCAATATGAAGCTGTTACTAGTAGAATGATTGGATTTACTTTGATGTATGATTAACTTCATTAGGATAACGCATCAATAACTTTTTTGTTAGCTAAAATATAGTTATTAAGTAATTCTGAATTTCCTTTAGAAGTCAAATGATTATCAGATGCTGATACTTGTATTCCAATGCTGGCCAGATAATTATCAAAATGAACATCATCATGTTCGTTTGTTTGGTAGTTATATTTTTCTCTAAAATATTCCATCACACTAAAATCCCATGTATTAGAAGTATGGTGAATAACATTGCGTTGGCCACCATCTTCGTTAATTTCTTGGGTTTGATGGGATCTATAATCCCAATCAATTAGAAATAAGTTATCAAAATTATATAAGTTATGTGCATTTCTATACCATTCTATTTCGTATAATCTTCGTAATTCACTACCTGATAAATTTATCTTCCAAAAATGCTCCAGTTTATTTAAATTTATTACTGATTGTTGTGGATTCTGAGAGTTATACACACGACCTGGCAAAGGAGAGCCGTCTTCATACTTTGGGGAATCATTAACGGTTCCCCAAAAAAATTCATAAGATGGACGGACTTCTTGCCAGTTTGGTTCTTGGTATCGAATTGCATATTCCCAAACTGGTTCTTCGTGTGCTATCTGAGCCATAAATGCCCAACGACCTTGATATGTTCTATTCATGAATACAATATCAGCACCCCACTTTTTGGCATCCAGTAAGGCCCATTGAAATTGTTCTATTCCTTGTCCGCCTTTAGAATAATTTCTATATTCATGATGTGGATATGTTTTATATAACTGATAAGTCCAGTTAGATTTACATTGTGTTGGTTGATCGTGGCCAGCAAAATGACTACACCCGATGATTGCTATCTTCTTGGATGTAGTCATTTGTAATTATTAAATTGTATAATGAGCTGGGTCGCCTCTATCTGAGAGATCTGGTGGTTCGTATACATGATTAACAGAATGTGGATGTTTTCTCATTTCTTTTTCTGCTTCCGGGCTCCATTCATGTGTTGGATATCCAACACCTACTAATAGTGCAGCATAATCAAAGTCATCTCTGCCTGACCATTCTTTGATCATTTCTGTAATTGGATGTGGATCAAAACATACACAATTTCCTGTGTGTAATCCTAGTCTGTTAGCTTCAAATGTTAACATTCCCATTGCAGAGCCTACTGCAAATTGAGTATTCATCTGTTCCTCTTCTTCTATATCAAATGCTGTTGGATCCCAATGTTCTTCGTCTGGATAATCCGGTGTTGGTGTATCTAATCCAGCAAATACAAATAACACAGGTGCTAATACTTGAGCATTACCTATAAATGTTGTTTGTGTCCCATCTTTGTTCTTTTTTGGCCAAGCCTTTAACGCTGCTTCTTCATCTGGGCGTGCTGTGTGCTTCCAAATTTTATCCATTTTATCTGGATCTGTAATTGTATAGATGTCAAAATACCTGCGGCCTTGTTTAAATGGGCCGCCCATTGCCACCTGTGCTAAATGGTCAATTAGTGCTGATTCTACTGGAGTATCTGCATAATTTCTTGCACATATTTTTGATCTGTTTACTGCATCAATTGATGCCTGTAAGTCTTCCATTTTATTTCCCCTTATATTTAAGCAACCACGCAGGTCGTAATAATATCTACGGTGATAATATTTTTTTTATATATCTTCTCTAGTGTGTTCACTGCGAGAAGAACCACTTTTGTCATATTCGTTTATGTTAGCCATAGCTGCTAAAAATTCATCAGCTGTTGCTGAGTCAACGAAAATAGTTGTCAGTGTATATGATCCATCTTCGGTATTCTCATTAGATTGTTGTTGAGATGTAATTTTGCCTTCTGCTACAAATTGTTCGTGTATAGCTGCGGCTTCTTCTGATAATACTTTATCTTCACCTAATCCGGTTGCACTATCTAATAATGCTGGTGAAACTTTTACTGTCATTTTATGTGCCATTGTTTATGCTCCTTTAATTACCAATATATATGCCACTTGAATGTTTTTCCTGTAGCTGAGTTAGTTAATCTTTCTAATTTATAACCCAAGTTATTAAAATATTTAATAACTGAATTCATTTGATTTTCCAAAGCTCTATCTGTGATAGTGCCTTGCCATGATGTGAAATAAGTAGTGCTATCGGGTGTAGGAGGGACATATATGCCATCTGTAAAACCTAATGCTGTATTTGCCGTGCCTGATCCTATTTCGTATGACCATGTTGTAGATGCAGGTAAAGTTATATTTAAAACTAAATAACCTGCGTCTTTGCTTGCTGTTACATTTGTAACACCAGCATCATTTATATCTGCTATAACAGAATTTAAATTTGTTCCGGAAGTTCCTAATGTAATTGTGCTTCCATTAATAATAAAGGTGTCGCCTGCTGAAATTGTAGGATTATTTACTGTGCCAATTTTAATTGTGGCTGGTGTGGATTCTGTCATTGTAGTTCCATCGGATACATATGTATCGTAATCACCTGCAACACTTTTTGTAACTACGGCTCGCATGATTGCTGTGCATTCATCGAATACAATCATATCTTGTGAACTTTTTGCTCTTGCCTGTGCTGCGTTTAATCCTATGTTCATTTGCTCATCTCTTTATCTACTTTTTTCTTAGCCAGTTTTGCAACTGTCTTGTCTTGTTTTTCTGGATCAGGTGCATCAACATCGCCGTCGTGATTAAAGAAAACTACGTTATCTTTTATAGTATTTACAATGGGGATACTATCAAGTAGTTCACGTAGTTCTTGTCCATCGACATGCATGTTTTGTGCATCTAATGTTTTTTCTAATGTTTCTAACGATACTGATGTGGCTTCTTCCGCTGTCATTACTGACAACATATCTATTAGAGTATGCCTTATTAAATCGTTATACCTCATTTTTTACTTCTTTAACTGTGCAAACGCTTGCTTAAGAATACTTGGAGAAACTTTGCCTTCGGCTTGTGCTTCTTTAATTGTGCGAACTGCTGCCAAGTATGCATCTTCTTTCATCTCACGTCCGTCCATGTCGGAATCGGCATCCATTGCATCTGCTCCACCAAATTCGTCATCCATTGGTGCATCTAATGGTGCGTCAAGACCTGCTTCCATGTCACCTTCTGGTTCTACAGGCATATCCATGTCTGATGTTTCTGGTGCCATACCTTGTGCTGTTAATACTGCATTTCCAACTTGCTCGTTTGCAGACTTAACTGCCTCTAGAGCTGAGCCAATAGCTGCTTCGGCACTTGAATTAAATGCATCTGCTTCTGCTGTTCCAACTTGTTCTTTCATAGCATTATGAATACTCATTAGGTCCTCAACTTGCATACTTGCTAAGTTTTCGGCCATCTTTTGTAAGTCATCTGCCATTTGTTTTGCTGCTAGTAGGACTTCGGCTTGATCTAAATCAGCCGATTCTTCTAGCTTCTTTTTTTCTATTGCCATATCCATTCCTTCCGCAATTAGTAGTAGCTTTTGAAAATCTTTGTTACTAACGTCTTGGCCGTTTTCTCGAAGATCTGTAATTTTTCTTTGTGTAGACTCTTGTATTGCTTCTAACTTAGAGCTAGGTGCATTAAAGTCTAACTTTAGACTAAAAACATCATCAAGCACACGCTTGAGTGTTGTTAGTTTGTTTTCTTTTAATTGTTGTAATTCCATTTTAGAACCCCATTTTTCTGATTAATATACTTATATTGTATTTATGCTTAGAGCAGTGATTTGATCTGTTTTTTGCAATTTGACATCTTTTGTATTGCATTTCCTTGCTTGGCTATATATACATCTGTCTTATAACTTTCAGTTAAAGTCATTGACTTTTGTTTATACATAGCTGCTTCTGTTAAATATCCAGCATAACGCTCATCTAACTTTGCAATTTGATCTACTTTGTATTGTTGTTGTGTTTTGTTAAACATCAAATGTTTAACGATTCCCATAGCACTTTCAAATAATGCTACGTCTTCGTATAACATATTACCTTCTGCATCTTTAACATTATAGTATTTCTTTTTAACCCCATCAATTACATATTTTTGCACTATCTCAACATTATAATTACCATTAATAGTAATATTGTCATTTTCTTTAAGTGCAACTGCTGTTAACATAGAAGATTCTGTATCTTTTTGTGTAATTGTTTTCTTTGTAGCGTTGGTGGTTGCTTCATCTAATTTTTGTAATATTTCATACATGGCTTTTGCATCAGATGAAACATTTCCAGGTGCTACTGATTTGTCAGTAACTACTGGTGTTGATTTTTGTTCTGTTGCGTTTGCTAATTTATTTAATATGTCTTGCATTCCTTGGACATCGTCAGATGATGGCATTATATACTCCTCGCTTGTTTGTAGTAGACTTTTTTGCCTTCTACTTGTTTGTTAACTAAATTCTTATTTACTAGACTTTGCATAAGATATACATCACGTTCAGAAAGGTCGTCTTTACATACTCTTTCTTCCATCATGCATTCATATACTTTGTTTTCTAATTTGTTTACAAATGTCGGGATTCCGCCTGGGCCTAATATAGATCTCATTAACGTCTCCCGTATGCGAGTTGCTTTAATCTTTCAATTTCAGCTGCATTTTGATTTGATAATTCTGCGTTTGCGTTTGACTGTGCTGCATTTTGTCCACGTTCGACATCATCTGGATCTGCTCCAACTGATCTTGCTGCGCCTTGTCCTGTTGCTTGTTTATTACCGCCTGCTACTGTGCGTTGAACATTTGATGCAGATCTTTGTTGATCTTGTTGATTGTTTGTAAAGTCACGCTGGTTATTGTCGTTTTTTGTTGTTTGTGCTTTAATTGTCGAAGCTGATGCTTGTTGTGTTCCTACTGTTCCATATGCTTCTTCTACATCAGTGTCTATTGCTTCTACTTTTGCTAATACTTTTATTTGATCTGGTGTCATTGTTTTTGATCTTTCTAAGTCATCACCAGATAATTTATGTTGGTATGGACCGCGTCCGGCTGCAATATCTTCTTGTTCTAATTCGTTGTATAGGTTATCGCCTAAATCTTCGTTGTTTTTGTAAATGCTAAAATGATCGTTGCCAATAAAAACATCATCATCACCAATTTGAACATCAAGCTCGTCACTACCATTTTTCTCATGATAGTAATCTTCAATCTTGTCAAGTAATCCGTGCATTGTATAATCTGCTAGTTCACCGTCATCTGTGTCTGTTGTATACACATCATTTGCTTCTTCTGTTACTGAAGCATTAATATTTAATAATTCTAATACTGCGTTTTTATCATTCACTTTTAGACTATCCATTAAATTAAGTGTTTGACTGAAATTTAATTCTCTTAGCGAAGTTGATAATAGATCTTGTTCTATTTTAATATTATTATCTGTTAAAAATTCTTGAACTTTATTTATTAATGAATCTGCCATGTTATCTTCTCGCTTTATTTAATTGTCTCACAATTCTACTTTGTGGACTTATTCTTTTTGTTCTTTGTGCTTTTTTCATCATACGTGAACCTTTTGACATTCTCGTTTTTTTAAGCACGAATCTCTTTTTTAAATCTATAGGTTTGCTACATTGAGCTGGAGAGGCTACAACACGACCTTTTCTTGGTCCTACTGTGCATCTAAACTTAGTAGTAACTGCTTTACCTCGTCTGGCATATACTACTTTAGCTTCTGTAACAACGTTACTATATGACTCATTTAATATCATTACTATTATCCTGGTGGTATAAACCCTTGCATTCCCTGAAGGTTCAGCAATAATAATACTATAGTAGATAGTAATCCTGCAATAACTGTTGCGGCGGCTCCAAGAACTAATTTGTTCCCTGAAACTTTATCTGCTGTAGCCTTGTCGGCTAACTTCTGAACAGAGTCCACAAGGTCATCGACCTTATTTTCTAATCTTGTAAATTTTTCTTCCAAAACGCGATACCTCTCTGCACATAAATCTACGTGTGCTTCTAAGTTTTCACGCTCAAGTCTTGACTGTTGCATTGCCATTTATCTGTTCATCCTGTTTGCAGTCTATTAAAGAGCTGTGTTTCTTTTATATACTGTCGTAGTATATACTACTATTTATATGTTTTCACTAAATTTGAAGTAGGTATTTAACTTATCTTCATTATCAGTATTTATAATATCTCCATCTATTGTTACTGTTTCATCTAAATTATCATGTATAGGAACAAAGTTAAAATCTTCTAGCAATAATGCGGTTTCAATATCATCTTTTTTCCATGCACCGTCTGTTTCTGATACAAATTTTAGTATCCAAACAGTCTGTGATCCAGTAAAATCATTACCAAAGTTATGAGTTGACATGCTTTGTGATTCTAGTTTAACAACACTACTTATAATTGGTTGTGTTCTTAATCCAATTACTTGCATAAATGTATTCAAATTTTGACTTTGATAAAACTTTTTTGCATTTATTTTAGGACTAGATACATTTGAATCGGTTACATCTATTAACGTATAAATTGAATAGAAAGATGTATTACGACCAATGACTTCTGTGGGTCGCTGATTACTTTTTGTATACATGTCTTATAATTCTGTAGCTTTACCGGCAGCGTATCCAACGGCAAATGCTGCGGCACCTCTTGCGATACGTTTAGCAATTTTCTTAGTTATTCCACTACCTGCAATCAAGGCATTATTTTTTGCAAATCGTTTAAACAACGGATACATGTCGCTACGTAAAGCATTTGCTCTATAATGTCTATCAAGTTGTGATCCTACTAGTGTGCGTTGTGCTGTAGTTAAGCCGCCCCAATTCTGTGCTAACCTTCTGGCTGCTTTTAATTTTGGATCAGTAATTGCAAGATCTTTTTCTAATCTAAAAAAGAAAGTTTGAGCTTCACCTTGTGTTACTTGTCCTGTTTGCATTCTTCTTAAAAATGCTTTAGTTTTAGTAGGATTAAAGTTGACTTTATTCATTAATAGTGCATCTTTTTCATTCTTAAACATTCCTTCTGGTTTGCTTAATGTAAACAATGTTTGATATAAGTCTGTTCCTCCTGGGCTAGGTTGTGAAAAGCTCCCTCTAGAAATTGTTGCTTTTGCATATTTACTAGCAGTAGGTGCCGCATCGTAATCTTGACTCATTGTGTATAAACTTAACATACTAACAAAAGCATGATTGGTAATACTACGAGCTCCTTCACTTGAAATCTGCGATCTCGATTTATACATACGTGCTTCGCCAAGCGATTGCATAAATGAAAGTTCTTTTCCGTTATTTTCTTCTGAATATTGTTTTACTATATCACTCATTATATATTCTCTTTATACATCTAGTTATTCTTTTCCATATTAGCGGCTGTAAAGCCTGCTCTATTTACTAGTTTGACATCTTTGCCAATTACATAACCTTCGCCGCCTTTTTGTCCGGCTGTTGTTGCTTCAATATCAGCTGGGTTGGCATCTAGTTGTGCAATAATATTATCTTTAATAGGTCCTATACTACGTATAAATGCAAATACGGCGTCTAATCCTTTTTGGTGCTGTTTTAAGTATTCTACAAGTCTACCTTGTTTTGCCTTACTTACTTTAGAACCATCTGCGGTTAACCAATTAACAAAATGTTTACTACCAATACTATTTACCGATCTAGTTTTTGCTAGGTTATTCATATACATGTATAAAATGTCTGGGAAGTTTTTCATTTTTAAATCTGCTGGTGGAGCCAATACTGCATCAATATCATTTCCTGCTGATGTAATAAAGTTTTCAAGTTCACTTAACTTAGCACTTTCAATATCAGGAACGTCTGTAATTGATACTGGAGGCATTGCTAACAACGGCCCTTCTTGGAATCTAGTAGTATCTACTTTACTTTTATTTCCTTCTAAATCAATGTGTGCATGTAATACAACACCAACACTACTGTTAGAAATTTTCTTGCCAATGTCACTTGCTGGATCAACTGTATACTTTGTTGTGTTTGGCATAAATGATAATCTATCTTCTTCCATTCCTGGCGTATCAAACCAAAGTAAATCACCATGAACATAACCTCTAAAATCTTCTGGAGTTGCTTGTTCAAATGCAGGCCAAACTTTTTTCATTTGTCCAATAAAGTCTCCATACCCTTGTGGGTTTTTAGCATAACCTGGACGGTTCTTTAACATGGCTTCCATTTCGTCTGGTGATTTTGATCTACCATTATAACCTTTTGCACCAAATCCACTTTTATCTGTAAGAACAAATTCACCATTCTCATTGCGACCAAATATAACCGCTGGTGAGCCGTCCCATTTGATAGTTGTATCACTTGGGTTACTTTCTAAACTGTGTAATGATGAGATTGCTTTTTGGGCGCCTACTTTGCCGTCCCATATAATTAAATCTTCTAAGTGTTGGATTCTGGCGCCACTGGCCTTTTCCATTATAATTTGATTAATTTTCATTTGGTGTATCCTCTAATTCTGATGGGATACCCATTGATTGAATTTGTCTATTATCTTTAAATGCATCTACTACTTTAGTATAAACATCGCTTGGATAGTTTTTCTTGATCGTTGCTAATAGTGTTTCAAAACTATATAAATCTTCTGGACCATCTAACCCAAGTGCTTTTGCAATTTCTTGTGTATTTGTAATTGGTCCTTTTAATACTGTATCAATTCTTGCTTTTGTATACCCTTCGCCATTTGCTTTGGGCTTAGGTTTACGTGATATCCAATTTAATCCGTCTGACGGGCTCCATAACCAACGTTGTTGTTCTACAGAGCGTCCATCTTCAATCTTTTCATCTGATTCCTTTGACTGATATATAGCAGCCATTGTTGCTAACATAATATTACGAAATGTGCCTTTATATTGACTTGATCTGCCACCTTCTTTGTCAAAGCCTTTTTCGTGTGGGCTATGATAGTATGTTTTCATCCAATCTGGGTCGCCAGGCATGAAGTCAATTTGGACTTTACCTGTTCTATTTAATCCTGGCTTGGTATTTGTTGCATCGTATCCAACAATATCAACTGATGTCATAAACACACTTGATTTTTTAATATCTTGTATTAACGGCGATGCTTCTAATTTTGCTGCAAAGTCTTTTAATTGCTCTGGCTTTATATTAATAGCAACATCAATATCGCCACTAAATTCTTTTTTACCAACAGAACCTAAAACATTTGCTTTTAATGGAACACCCAATGACTTTTCTAATGCATCTATTGTGGCATCAATTTCAGTATGATGAATTGCACCGACACCATTCATTGCACCGCCTTCAGATAGCTTTTTTACATTAACTTTATATAAATTGTCAGGCTGAACCTTTCGGTGCTTTCTGTTATTGCGGTCTTTACGCTTTTTAGTGCCGACAATATCATTTATTTTCATTTTTTATTCCTTAAATTCTTAATACCTCTATTAAAACGTTCAGGATCTCTATTTTTAATACTAAGCATTATTCTTTTTTGGATATCTTGAGCTTCTTCTTCACTGTAATTTGAATCTACCATTTCTAATACATTCATAATCGCACTGATGGCATTGGTGCCGCGTGATTCTAATATATTAATTCTATCTTTTGTGGGTGATAGATTGTTAATTTCTTCTAATAAACTGCGTGTTCTTTTTTTCATCAGCTCAAACTCCAACTGTTATTACTTGTATTTATCTACTTTATGGTTATTTGTTGACTTTTTTCAACATACTACGCAATCTGTCAGTAGCATCAGTATCTTCAATAATACTTTCTTCTGCAATAGTTTTTTCTTGATGTGTTACATTTGTATTTCTTTTTATTTTATCTAGCATTGCACTAGGTTGATGCATTGTTGTTCCTTCTTCATCTTCTGGTAAATCTGTTATACGTAGACCTGCAATATCAAATGCTAAGTCTACTTTTTGCCCAACTCCGGCACTACTACGTGTTTTCATAAATTGAATTTGATAGCGTCCACGTTCACGCATTGCTGTGCTTGTAAAAATACCAATTACGTTGTCAGCTGTTTGAATTTTACTAATACCACCAGCAATATGAGAGTGATCAAACTCTACTTCTTCTACTGCTGCCCTGTTTAACTGAGATGCTGTTGCAAATAGTAAGTCTTGTTCTACTGCAAAGTTACGCAATTCTTCAGATACAAATTTATCTTTAATAAACAAGTCGCTTGGTGGCACTTTACGTTGTGCTGGCATCATTAAGTCTAAATAATCAAGTAATACTGCATCTAATTTAACGTTATTCTTTACTTCAAACTCTTTCATATAACTATTTACATCATTTATTGTAATACCATTTGGCATTTGCACAATTTGTAGGTTACCTGCTTTTTTACTAATTGCTCCAACTTTTAATCCAACGTCTTCTGCATTTTTAAATACTTCTTTTGTGTTATATCCTGTAAGCATACTATCTAATCGCATACTACATAGTTCTTCACTAAGTTCCAAACTAATATATAATACATTCTTTCCATCTAACGCCCAATTTAATGCTAAATTTTGCAAGAACAAACTTTTACCACCACCTGATGGTGCAGCAAATATATTTAATTCACCTCTATTAAATCCACCATATAGTTTTTTATCAATTTCAGTCCAACCTGTGCTTGTTCCACCTCGTTGGTTACGAACACGTTCAATACGTTCCATTGGGTTTTCCCAATAATCTGTTCCCATGTGTTTAGCAAGTCCGATGCCTACTGCATCTTTAATCATTCTTTCTACTGCACCAAACTCACCTTGTTCAAGTAAATCAGTTGAATCTAATATTGCACTTTCTAATGCTTTGTGTTTACAAAAAGTTTCGAACTCGTTTATAAACCAATCGTGATGTCTAGGATCAATATCTTTTAAACTTTGTAATTCCAAACCAGTTGTTGCTACAATCTGCTCATGTGTTGGTAATGCACCATATTCGTTTGCATGGTCTTGAATGAACTCTACTGTTTTACGTAATTCTCTTGCAAAAAATTCTGAATTACATATTCCATTTACACGAACAAATAAATCTTGATCATGTGCCATAAACTCTACAAATAATTTTTGTAGTTCTAGTGTGTATTCTTTTTGTTCACTCATTTACAATAATTCCTTCCTAAAACTTGTATTTTTGTTGGGTTACTTACTGCACTATTTAATATACTACGCACTGTAAATAATCTACCGTATTTTGTTAAGGCATCGCCGGCATCATTGCAATCATCCCATTCGGGAAATGCAACACTCCAGCCATACTTAACTGCTGCGTTGACCATTTGCATGCCTGCCTTATCGGCATCAGGTAACACAACAATATGTTTGTTTAAACTTAAAATAACGTCTGCTTGTTCATCGCTAATAGTATTAGTGCCTGCACTGATCCCATCTGTTATTATAGCATCTAATGGGCCTTCTGTCAATATAACAATTTCTTTGTCAGCATGCTGTCTATCTAATCCATACACAAAATTTTTAGGTGGTTGTTGATTAAAATATTTTGGCATTTTATCTGGTGGGTTACCTATCCACCTTGCTGTATATCCTACAACATTACCTTTATAATAAAATGGAACTACAAAACGCTTAAACATTCTTGCTGGCAATTTAGCAGGGCTATACATCAGTCTAGGATCTGTTATATCAAGTCCTCTATCTGTTAGATATGTTACTGCTTCTGTCCAGTCAGGTGTTGGTGTATGTTCCATAAAAGGTTTAGCATCTTGTGGCAATGCTACTGTAGGCCAATCAATTACTAATTTCTTTCTACGTTCTTGCACCATTAATGATTGTGCAATATCTTGTTCACGTAACAACTCTAGTTGTAATCGTTGCACTTGTGTAGGATCTGCACCAAATTGCACTAATAATTTTTTTAATCTATCATTAATTTTATTACCAGGTGAGAAACCTGTCTTGTAATGACAATTAAAACAATGATACTGAAACTTATCATCTTCAAAATGAAAACCACCTCTTCCACGTGTATCTGGTCTTGATTGTCCATTTGTTACACACATCGGACAATTACCAGAATGCCAGCCACTTGGACTTTGTTTCCAGTTAACCGGAACCAGATTTCTAACGTAGTCGATCATTAAGCTCATGTGTATATACTACACTCTTATGATGACTTTGTCAAGTGTTCCTTGTGTTTGTGTGAATTTTGCTCTAATATATTTTATATTAGTTCTAAATGTCCATGGATCAATACCAGTTTGATTGACATATGGATAGTGTTCTTCGGTATAAGTTCCTAATATAATATTAAACCAGTCGCTTTCTTCAGGGTTTTCTTCTAATGCACCCTGTATGTAAAAGTCACCTGTATAGTTAGTGGCATATATTGCCAATGTAACCATTCCATTAACTTTGTTTTTTGCACCAGGACCTGGTAAATGGCTACTGTAATAGAATCCATCTCTTAATACAAATGTATCAGTGGATGCTGATAACAGTGGTATGCTTTGTGCTTGATCACTTACTTCAACTGTATAGTTTGGTCTTAGATTTTGATCAACAAATAATGGAAGATTTAAACCTTGGGAATTTACATAGGTAAATACAAGATCAAGGAAACCTGTTTGAACTGCACTCGTTTCACCTGATGTTAAAATCAGTTTAACTTTGCCTTCATCATAGTCAACAATTTGACATTTCTTTGATAATAATTTTACTTGGGTCTCTCTATTAACTACATTAGCAGTTAATGTTGTTCCATGTAGTTGAATTGGTTTACGATCAGTGTTTTTTACGTAAAAAATAAACTCATTATCTAAACCGCTAAATAACTTTAAGAACCTGTAATTAACAGGAGAGTTTATAGTAGTTCCAGTTGACGAAGCATAGTTACCTAGTCCTGCTTTATTACCTGAGGCATCAACGGCGTATAAGTCGCCTGTTTGATTAATATTATAAGTAGTTGCATAATTTGACATTCATATTCTCCTGTGTATGTATTTATGCAAAAACCAAAGAAAAATTTTAAAATAAATACACATACAATGATTAAAAAATATCAAACATTACTTGAAGAATTTCCGTTTTTAACTGTCATAGAATATGCAGGAAACGAATACCTTGGAATTATGCAAAACATAGATAATCAAATAGCTACTATGTATGTGTATGATAGACTAAGCACCAATGAAGAAAGACAAAAGTTTTTAGAACTAGGCGAAGAATGGTGGTGGGAAACTAATAGAAAATTACCTATTAATATTGCATTGCTAAACAGATGGCCGTTTAGTTATACTAGTCAAAGTTTTAATATAAAACAAATGGAAGTGATTGCAGGACCTGAAGTAAGATTAAGTGACAGTATTACCAAAAGAATTAAAAGACGTAATATCAGTCTTTTAAAGAAAAACCCATAACTAACATATTAAGTTGTAATACAATAGCCATTGCATAACTTATTGCGTGTGCTTTCTTAAAATAATATGTTCCATTTACTGGCTTGTCCCAAACTGTAGCAAACACTGTATCCCAATCTTTTCCTAGCAACCCACGTTTAGCCGGTCTAATAATTGCCAGCACGGCTGCAAGTTGTTCAACGCTTGTTGGTTTCATTTTGCTTACAATATTATAGTGTGCATGTATATGAAATAATTTTTCAACAACTTCTTTATGTTCAAGTAAATCCCACATTGGTTTCATTGCAAGTAATTTTTCTAATTGGTCATAACTTTCAACATCTTTGTAAACACTTACATTTAACACATCTAATTTAAAATAGCCTTTTGCTTCTGCTTCTTTATGATCAATGGTGCTTAACCCTGTAAACGGATCACTTGGCATTTCATGGAAATAAACTCCGGTATTGTGTTTTTTACGTCTACCATTATCATTAATCATTGCAGGTGTATGTTTTATTAGGTCTAATAACTTAGTTCTATCTGCTACGTCAATATCAATGTCTGTGTTTACTATCATAAGTGTGCTTCTTCCATAATACCTTCTACCCATTTAAAATCTTCGGCATGTGTTTTCATAACACGTTGCCAATGATATGGATCTATATAATCTGTTACCATTTGTATTTGTTCGGTTGAGAGCTTCTCTAATAGCCTTTGTGCTTGCGAACTTGAATACATTACCCATGGACTAATCTTACCACTACAGATGTGAAATACTGCAAGATTTGGCGCTACTAGACGGAAGTATTCGTTCCATTCATGCTTAGTTTCTTTAGCCCATTCATGCATAAACAATATAGTTCTTTCTATGGCTCTATCTGCACTTTCTGTTTTTAATCTTGTTTTAATCCAAGCACTAAAATTTCTATCGCTTGTCCATCTATCAATTCTTACTTGGTTTTTTAATAACCAACGTGTATATTCTTCAACATCATCTACACGTAATTCTATACAATATTTTGCATACTTTACAAATGCAGTATAATACTGACTTGATGCAAAGTCATCAAATGATTTAGCACTTTTTGAATTTGTCCCTATACGATAAAACAATTGATATGATCTAAATGCAAGTTGCACATCTTTATCTTCTTTAGCCATGTATCTACGTTTACGTTCGCACATATGCACAGACAAAGTGCTTTCACGCTTAAATACTTTATTACAATATTCGCATTTAAAAACTTGCGTCATTTAAGTTTACCAATTAGATCTTTTATTTCTTTATCCTTTAATCCATATTCACGTAGCAATATTTTAATTTCATCTTTGCTACTGCTTAACATAATATCAATTTCATCATCATTTAGATGTGAATAATTTTCTACAAACCAATTCTGTAATTTATTTTTCTTGCCTGCTTTACCTGGTGCTATCCAAGGATGGAATACCGTAGAACCTATTCCAACTAATTGTAGCAATTGGTATTGCAACTGCGGGTGTTTTCTTATTGTGTTAAAATGCACATTAACTGCTTCGTTAGTCCATTCTAAATAATGTTCAGCATTCTTGCCGCTTGCATTACTTGTATAACGCATCAATAACCATAAGCCAAGTTTCTTTTTCTCATCATCTGTGAGGCTGTCATACCACGCTCTATCTTTAGCGTCAATAGATCTCATTTCTTCTTTAATGTTTAGCTTACTCATGTTGTTACTATACTACCAAAGTTGTTCAATGTCAAGAACTTCAGGTAATTTATTTGCATCTTTGACAAATAATACACAAGGCGAATTTGGTTTGTCGCTAATTGGAACACATAATAAGTGTCCATATTTTAGTTTAGGTGCATACCATTTAACATCACTGTATATGTTTACAATTGATACATCTATGTATTGGGCACTAAATCCTGTAATTGGATTAAATGCAAATGCTGTAAATCCTCTATCGTTTAGACTCATAAGACTCATTACTTCTGGATCGCCTACTTCTGAATCACATATAACCATATGCCAATCAAGTGGCATACTGATTGTAGTGTTTCCAATTTGTAAAATTGCCGCAGGTGCATAGAAGCTTTCTAAAAACACCAAGGGAATAAAATAATAATCTACATTTAATGGATTTGTATAATCTAAAATACCATATCTTAAATCATCAATAGTTTCTGGTATTTCGTCTAGATCATACGTCTCGTTTTCTACGGTTAATATTTTCATTTATTTCTCTCTTAACGCCAATCAGTCTTTTCAATAGTAAAAGGATAATTGGCTTCTTTATAAAATTTCTTACGTTCAGTAAGATGCTTTTTGCTAAACTTGGCTGTGCTAGTCACATCCCAAATTTGCACAAAATCTTTGTCTTCGGCTTTACGCACTCCACGTCCTATTGATTGGATAACTCTAACAAACGACTTCCCAGGTTCAAGAAGTATAAGGTTAAATATACGTGGAATATTAATACCAACGGCAGCCACACCATAGGTTGCGACAGTGATGCTATTAGTTGCTTCATTAATTTCATCATATGCGTCCTTTCTGTCAGTGACTTTCATAGCCCCTTTAACAAAAGTAACACCTGGTATATTTTCTGCAATTATCTCTCCTGCTTTAATTCTATCTACTAACACAAGTGTATTACCAGATTCAGCAACTGTTGAAATAAATTTGCTAAGATACTGCATACGTTCTTTATCTGTTGTTAAGTAAGTTAGCTCACTTTGATAATTGTTATATACCGCTGTTTCTTTTAGTTGAACTACGTTAACGTGACAGTTACTTAGAACTCCCATGTCTTGTAATTCGCTTGCACTTAGTTTGTTTGTAACTTCACCTAAACATGCCTGCAAACTTGCTTTGGCATGATCTTCTTTTGGTATAGTTCCTGTTAATCCCCAACGTAATGGAATGTGTGCAAATTCCTTAGTAAGCATATCTTTTAAGACGTCTGCTTTTGCTTGGTGAACCTCGTCTACAATAACACAAACAGCTCCATCTGTAAACTCTCTTAAACTCATATCGTCTAGACCATCTCTGAATCTTTTCCTGATACTATTTAAACTCTGCCATGTGCATATTGTATGGGTGCGTCCTATGTCTTTTTTGTCGCCGAAGTAAACTCCGACGTCAAGTCCTAAATTCTCATAATCATCAAATGTCTGTCTCACTAAATCTTTGTTTGGGACAATAACAATTGACCTTCCATACTTTTCCACTCGTTCAGATAGAGCTGCTGTGACTAGTGTCTTACCAGCACCAGTGGCAATTTCTTGCAAGCATTGTGGCGTAGTAAGATATTTATTTACGATAGTAATTTGATAATCTCTAAGCACAACTGGCTGTCCTGCAATAGGATGCTTTTCTGGCCAAGTCTTGTGTGCAAATGTAGATTCGTCTACTGCTGAAAAATCAAATGCTTCGTTAGTTTCTCGTTTATCATCTACAGTAATAGAATAACCATTATCCATAATAATAGGTAAAACCCTATCAAGTAAATTAACATATGTTACACCGCCCACACTAAAGAAGCTTACACATCCATCCCATCTACCTAACTTGTATGCTGGCACATGAAATGCATACGGCATAAAGAACTTTAGTTCTTTCTCGCATTTTTTACGGGTGTTCAAATCGAGTCCTTCGACTTTACAATTTACTTCGTCTTTGATTACTATATTACAATTCATACTACTACTATACAACACTTAGAGCATTTTGTCAATTGCTTTTGCTCCAAAATTCAATCAACTTACTATTTGTTTTATTATCAAAACATATTTGTTCTTTAAAATAATCAGATAATTCGCATTGTAACTGAACCCATGCGTTAATGTTATGTAACTTTAATAGTTCATAAGGATCAATTGTAATATAATTTATATCTTCTATAGGTAAGTGGTCTTGGCCAAAAGTTCCTCCAGATAATTTTTTATGATATAATCTACGATGCCACTCAATACCCGCAGATGATCCAATACGAGAAAAAATAGTCATATGTTTATTCCATGGCTCTATTCTGTATTTAAAATAATTAGGGTCATTGGCGGTTAGGGTATGATCTCGTTGTATATTAATTAAATTAGTGGAAAAATTAATTCCAGTGTCTTTGAGCGGCACAGGTTCTGTATGAAAAAACCGGACTACATTTTGAAGGTCCCATTTATTGTTATCATTGATGCTAGTTTGAACTGGTGCAAATGCTGGATTTTGTCCTATCAACCATGATAAAAATTCTCCGCCATGTCCAGGTGAATACAATATACTTATTGCTTTATTTAATATCATATTATTAATTTTCTAAGTAATGTTTTAGGAATAACAATGCAATCATTGTTACTGAGATTGAACTTAAAAGTGATACCCAAAAGTTCCAGTGATTTAATGTAATGACAAATATTGGAAAGAACACTAAACTAACTAAAACAAAATATATTGTTTCTTGTGCTAGTTGTTGGAATACTTTAACATCAACTCCTGCGTAATACATAAAGACGATGCTGATAATACTACCTAATGGTATGCCAAGTATTAATGCACCGAGTGTAGGATTACCACGCTGAGCTGCCGTAACAACGCCTGCAACAATTAATCCGCCTATGATTGCTTTTATTACAAATTCCATGTTAATATTTATGTCATAAAAAAAGGCTTGTCGACCAAGCCTTTTTTATTATCTTATTTTATTTTATTACAGTCGACGCATACATGTAACTTCTGCAACACGTTTCCACTTCTCGCCGCCCATTGCCTTCTTAAGGTCTGCAAGTTTGGTAACCATACGCAAACTAATTTCACGCATTATTTCTTTGTTATCTAACAAAAATGCCATAAGCTCATTTTGTTCCGCTGCACTAAACTGATATTCGTTAAGCATACCATCTGCAACAATCTGCTTACAACGTAATACTTTTTCACGCATTGTATCCATTGTAAGATCTAAGTAGTGACAACGTGACATGATAGCATCTAAGTGATCTTTAATCTTACCACGCACCTTATCAAACTTAAGGTTAGTAATAAAGATAACACTACCTTTAAATTCAAAGCTATCTGGAATACCTTCTCGACGTAGCAATGCACTGTCTGTATTCCAGTTTAGTGTTCGCTTTTTACTTGAGTCAAGTGCCGCTTTAAGCAAGTTAAGACTTGTCTCATCATACAACACTGTATCACAATCGTCTAGCACAAGAACACTATTACGATCTGCATTTTCAAACAAAACTTTATACAAACCAATTGCACTTGAGGCACCTTTGATAACTTCAAAACGCATCTTGTTGCCTGCAAGTTTATCAAACAAACTGTTCTTTTCTAAAACAGCTTCTACACCAAATGACTTACCAACGCCTGGAGGTCCGGTAACAACCATACCACGCACAACGCCATCAATTGACGCTTGTGTCATATCATCTAAGATACTAAAACGTTCACGCATACGTTCAATAATCTGATCATCGCTTTCATTTGGATTATCAACTGCATCATTTACAACTTCAATTAGTTTAGTTGCTTTCGAAGGACGCCCACGTTTTTTAGTAACTAACTTTTGCATTTAACAACTCCTATTTGTTAATTTATAATTATATATTACAGTAAGATGTCTTACTTGTCAACCTTTAATTTACGCTACTTCTTTGAAACCAAAGTTAGCAACAACTTGTTTATTACCTGCTTCGTCTTCAATAATGTCGCCTACTGAACATGAATACATTGGAGCCAAACGCTCAATGTTTTCTTCTGGACCCATGTTACCTGTATGAAATACACCATCAAGATTATCAGCAGTAATGTTTGATACATGTGTGTAATATCCACGTCTAAATGCATCACCGGCAACCATTCCTGTATCACTCTTACTAAGACCCATGTCTAACTTTAAAGACTGCTTATGAACTGCATCATGCCCTTCTGCATTGATTAAGTCAATTTCAGCGTCTGTTAAGTGTATTTGGTATAGTTTAAATTGTGCCATTTTACGTCCTTCCTTTATTGTTAATATACTTATATTATACAGCAAGATGTCTTGGTTGTCAACTAAATCAGCAAGAAAAAAACCCTTATATATCAAGGGTTTAAAACTTTTTTTGAAATTATTTTACTAAAGTTAGCTTAACTCTGTTAAAAAGAGTCTCTTTTGCGTTACTATACTTGCTTAATTCCTGTTTATTAACAGTTCCACGTATAGTTATTGTTTTGCCTTCGATAATATCAGTTAGATCTGGCTGTTCTCTCCACCAAAACTTAACAATATCTCGGTTATCAGATACGCATGTAATCATGTAAACGTCACTTGACTGTATAAACTTAACATCTATTACATCTACTTCAATGTCATAGCGAGCGCCTTTTTTACCAACATATTGGCTTATATGCTTTAGTTGAGACATTGTGTCGTTAAGTGCTTCACGCTTCTGGTCAATCTTTAAAGAATTTGGAACACTTGCAAGAATACTTACATGGAAATTATTAACATCATCAGAGGTTGCTCTTACTAGTCCACTTTCAAAGTTAGTAAGGCCACCGCCAAGTTTTTTCATCATTAATTTACCATTAATGCGTTCAATTTCTGCGGTTGCTTGATCTACGTATTTTTGATTAGGAATGTATTTTCCTTTAAAGTTTTTTACGGTTTGAATGATAACTGTTTTGTTATCTTTAATATCAGTGTAGATTTGATTTCCATCTTCGTCTACTGTATTAGTAGGTTCTTTATAACCGTATCCGCTTTTAACAAAGCCTTGTGCGTCAAATACTTCAAATGAGATGGCTAATATTTCAGCCGGTGTATAATTGCTTATATCATTTTTTACTTGTGTTGCTGACATAGTATTTCTCCTACTAATTAAACTTTATAATAATAGTATACGGTAAGAAGTCTTACTTGTCAACCTTTTTTTAGTCAAGAAAAAACCCAGTCCTAAAACTGGGTTTTTAAATAAGCAAAATAGGGAGGACTGGGGTGCACCTCCAAGTAGCACATCTAGATACCTTTTCTAACTACACTACCACCTACTCCTGCGTATCCGCAATGTGACTCCCTCCGTTTTCCGGGTAAAGCCTGGGTATAACCCCTGAGCAGTCAAGTTCGACGCCTAGGTAACGCCTCTTCCTTGCACTATAAACATTGAGCCGCTAAACTCTTTGTTGCTTATGTATTTAATATAATACATCTTGACCGAAAAGTCAACCTTTTTTTTAAACTTTTTTTAAATTTTATATATGGTTTCTTTGTTACCTTTTGCAACTAAATTCCATGTTGTTTCTGTTGCTGTTCCTGTTATCTGCAAACAAGGTCTTTTAGTCCAACTACCATTCCATGTAACATGCGGCAGTGTGCTCCAATCCCATGCAAATATTGTTCCTGCTTTCCATTGTGTATACACAATGTTTCCAAATTGAAATATTTGTCCTGGTTCGTGATCTTCTAATGTAATTAAAAAACGTATCTTATCAGGATGCTGATACTTAAACTCTGGGTTGTCAATAACTCTATCCTTGCGTGGGTTTCCGGGTAAGTTATCAATGTGCCACATTAACTGATCATTTGGATACTGATCGTTAAATTTACATGTTAGTTTCTCATCTGTGTTGAAACAAAACATGTCTGTAATCTTTGTAAACTGTGGAAACTCTCCTGGAAACTTATCGTAATTAACTTTACGAAACATAGTTGTGTTTGGCTTTCCATATGGGTTGTCTGCATCTTCTACGACATGATCTTTGCTTTTAACATTAGCCGCATGCTCGTATCTTTGTTCGTTGTAGATTTGAGTTCGCACACCCTTGCTACGTGCATGTTCTATTTCTGCTTTCCAGTCGCCTGCTAATACGCCTGCGATCTTAACGTATTCGCCTTCTTTATCTTCTTTAAATTTATCAAAGTGCCATGGTGTTTTAAAAGGTGAGGGCATTTATTACTCCTGAGTTTAGTAACACATCATTGTGCTCAGTATTATTTATCAGAGTGATATATCTTCTAATCCTGCGGCACGTAGTTTAACTACATTATTAATTTGAAAGCCTTTGGCTTCAAGTGCCTTAATTATACCTATATATTTGTTTCGTATTAGACTAAAATCATTGATTAGATATTGTAAGTCTACTACGTCTTGTTCACCGTCTACATATTTTTCTGCATCACGACTACTTAATGCTTTGTTGTAATTTTCTAAAAACTTACGAAATGTTCTACTACGTAGTTTACGCATTTCTGTATTTAAATGTTCTAATATTGCTTCTACTTCTTGTAATTGATTAAATCTGTGTTCAACAATACCTGGCATTTCTCTACTGTGTTTTTCTAACACACCTTTCATACCACACTCAAACCTGGCGGCATCAATTTCACGTTCATAGAAAGAGATAGCCGAAACTATCTCTGCCATGTTCTGCGAAACTTTACGATACCAGTTACTCATTAATCTTCATCTTCCCAATATTCTTCTGCATATTCTTCGTCAGAGTCGTGGTCATCATTGACTTCAAAGTGATCTGCAAGTGCTTGGTCTAAATGTTCATCGTGATCACCTATTTCAACCGCATGTCTTGTTAGATCTACGCCGTAATCATCTAAAGTAAAGATATAGTCTTCTGCAAACTTTTCTTTATTTTTGTCTGGTATATGTGCTATTGCTTTATCGAAAATTTGTAAGAATAACTCTAAATCGTTATCACTCAGATTCATTAATAACCTCCTGGTTAGGTTGTTCGCCATCGCTATCTTTTATGTGATCTGGTTGCATATCCCATTCATTCATAACAAGATCCAAGCAATTATCTTTGTTAGCATTCCAAGGTTTGCGGAACATTTTAATTACTTCACCTGTTACCGGGCTAATATATTCTAAACTGTTACCACTTTTCTTAAGAACATCTTTTGCTTCAAAGAATTCAACTAGTCCACTGTATGGACTCATACCTGTTTCGTATGGAATTTCTACTTGCACACTTTCAAATGGTTTTGCATAACGTGTTTTCATTACCTTACACGCTGCTCTAATACCAAATACTTGTGATGTTTTATTGCCTTCTGCATCTACTTTTAGTTTAAGTTTACGCATTGCGATAACAATACTACTTGCATAGATAAAGCCTTGACCACCTGAGATCTTATCATCTGGATCAAACATATCTTGTGATGCATATGTATGGTTTGTGCATAACATACCAACATTAAACTCACCAAACATATTAACTGTGTTACGAACTAATGAAGTTAGTGCTTTAGGCTTACGACCCATATCACCTTTCATATCACCTTTTTGAAACTGATCAACATCAGTAGGTGTTAGTAACATACCTAAACTATCTACAACAAATAATACTTTAGGACGTTCTTCCTTTTCTTTATCTGTATATTCTGCTTTATAATCTTTCATAAAGTCACTCACTGTGCGAGCAACATCATCAATCATACTCATGTTTAGTTTTAGTAGTTTATCTTCAGCAGTATCTACGTCAAGTGCATGTAGCCATTTCTCATCTAGTGCGTTTTCACTATCAATAAGAACTACAAATATACCTTGATCTTGTGCTGCCTTAACTACATTACCTGCTGCAATGTAACTTTTGCCTGCACCTGATTCTCCTGCAAGAACAGTTACTTTACCTAAAGGAATACCTTTCACAAAGTCGTTACTGATTAATTTGTTTAGTGTGTAGTTGCCTGTTGAGATCCATGTGTCTGGATCATTAAACCCGACACTTAGTCCGGGCACCGCTTTAGTAATACTTTTACGGAATTTGCTTACGTCAAAAGGTTTTGCCATTTATATCTCCAATCTAAGAAACTTGGACATGCTTATGCATGCCCAAGTTTTGTTATTTACTTACGATTACGAATCGCTGCTAGAATGTCTTCTGCACTCGGTGCCGCCTGACCTGTTGTTGCATCTGCTGGTGCAGGTGCTGGTGCTGGTGGAGGTGTTACTGGTGCCGCTTCTGCAACTGGTGCCGCTGGTGCTGTTTCAACTGCTGGTGCAGGTGCTACAGGTGCCGCAACTTGTTCCGCTGGTGCAGGTGTAACTTTAGGTGCACTTGTTGGTGCGTCTACACCGTATGGACGATAAAACGTTCCAAAGCGGTCTACATCATAAAGTTCACCATTTACACTTGCTTCAAACATTTCAAAGATAGCGTTTAAGTGATCTGCATCTGGCTTCTTAGGTAAGAAGTCATTTAGATTATGCAATCCATTTGCTGCAATTCCATCACGCTCTGTTTGATCTAAACTACGTGAACGTCTGCTCCAATTAGATGTGCTATAATCAGCATATCCACCTTTACTAGACTTGACTACTTTAAAGTCAGTTCCTGCTTCATAGTCTGTAGGAATCTCTTCAAACTCTGGATCCATTAGTGCTGCACTAATGATTTTATAAATTTGAGGTGAGATAACAAACCTACGAATAGGATTCTCTGGTGTGTTGTCTTCTGGTGAATCGTTTTGTGTAACAAAACCTTGAAAAATATAAGAACGCTTTTTCCAATACTTACGAGCAGTATCTTCTAAAGCTGGATCTTTAAACCAAGGACGAATTTCTGCGTGAACAGGACATTGCTCGCCCCACATTTCAACACAAGGAACTTGAACCATTACTGGTTTGTTCTCGTCTTGTCCTTTGACTCCTGGAAAGCTCAAACGGATCATTTGACGTTCTTTCCAAAAGAACGTATTTGATTCATCTGCGTCTGGTAGGAATCTTAGTGTTGCACTTGAACCTTCTGCGATGTTCCAATGTGCAAAGATGGCGTTGTCGCCGCCTTGTGCCCCGCCTTTGGGGCCTTTTTCCTGTGCTTGTAGTTTTGCACGGATTTCTGCTAATGTTGCCATAGTATTTCTCCTTTGTTAGCCTATGATAGCCTTTATTAGTTTTATAAAGTATACAATTCACTTGCATACAGTTGTTTTGCCTTTGTTAGCCTATACAGTATACTACTTTAAGTGCTTACTGTCAAGCACTATTTCCTATTTTTTAGGAAATTCTTTTACGAAGTTCTGCAATTACAGAATCTGTAATAGATTCTTCTTTTGTTACAGCTACTTCCATTTTTGTTGCTGATCCCTTTTTATACAAGAAGTTAGCAATTTTTGCCGCTAACATTGTATTATTAGTTTTCATATCATGAACATCATTACTCATTTGTGTTAACACATTAAATAATTCATCATTCTTAGTTGTCATACCAATATAAGATAACATCGCACTTAACTTAGCAAGTGGGCCCATTCCGCCGCTCCATTTTACTGGATCTTCGTTGTTAGGGTTATCTGGATCGTTTGCGTCAATATGTAATTTAAGATCATCTCCGGATTTGATTATAGCCATTGTGTCATTTAATAGTTTATCATGCATAGTATCTTTACCCTCACGTTCGTTAAAAATGCGAGATACCGTAGAAAGGACTTCATTCATGTCTACAGTCTCAAATGTATTATACAAGAACTTATCGGATATGTCAACCGAGTTTTCTTCGGTTTCTACTATTTCTTTTGTTTGATAACTATTATAGCCTCTTAATGTTTGGAGACTTCTTACTGTTTCTTTAATGCTTTTTAATTGCGATTTGATAGTTTCAACTACGTTAGCATTGCCTTCGTTAACTAATTTGTTTTTTCTTACGTGTGTAAGGAACTGTGCCATTTCTGTTGCTTCTTTACACATATTCATAATGCCTGTGCCTTTAGCATCTTCAAATGTTCCACCATGGTTAACATGCATGGCCATAGCTTTAGCACCTGCCATATATTTGTATGGGAATCTTGTTTGTTCTTTATTTGCATTTTCAACAAATAAACTATGTATGTTTCTGCTTCTCGCTCCACGCTTTTCTTCATTAACACCTTTGCTGTGTCTAATGATTAATCTTGCGTTTTCTAATTGTATGTAGCTTGTTTTTACGCTACCAAATGCTTTACTAAATCCTTCTGTCACGCTTTGATGTGAGAAGTCTTTTGGTTCTATGTTTTTATCAAATCTTTTCACTGTATATTCACCCATTTGTTTATGCACTGCACTCTTAAAACTATTTAACAGTGGCTTATTTGTGTCAATGTCAAAACCTGATCCTATTTGAACCAATAATTCTAACTTGTTATCTTCTGAACGTAATGAAACCATCATATCATGTTCGTTGACATAAAATCTTGTTGCTTCTTCTGAATTTAATGTTTTTTCTCCAGAATCAGTAAATAACACCACATCGTAATTGGCGCCTTTTATAATATTAAATATTTCTTGTGCAACTGTATTCATTGTGTTCCTCTTTATACTATTTATGCCAAAACGTAAAATTATAACATACTAAAAGGCATAGGCTGCATAAAATCGTCATCATCGTCATCTACTAGGTATTCAAATGCTGATTCTTCATAGTTAACAATTTCTTGTGCCATTCGCACTATTAATATAAGTGCCATAACCAAGTCATCGTGTTCGCCGTCTTTTGCTGAATAACTATTACCACGTGCAATAAAGACTTTGAGTTCGCCCAATAAGTTTTGACTTGCTATTTCTAGTTTATCTGTTTCTATCCAATGTTTTAGTTTACTACATGCTGTAAGTTTACTTTTATGTGTTGTAGTAAATCCTTTTCTAAACCTACGTGCATTACCGTGCCGTTTTGTTTCACTAATGAATGTGCCTGGAAAAAATTCTTCACCTGTTTCTGCAATTACAACTAAAGCCGCTTCACCTAGTGTGTTATTCTCTACACTATAATACTGTTCTGCTTCACCATCTGTTTCAGTTTCTATATACATTAATATTTCACGTAGTATTTTAATCTGACCTTGAACAGTAGTTTTATTGTGTTGCCATTCTGCTACTTGTTTCATTCCTGGCATTTCGTATACCTGTATTGCAGCAGAGTCGCCACCTGTTCCCAAACTTGGGTCCAATGATGACATGTATATTTTGTCTTTGCGTATTGGTCTATACCAACGCACCTGTCCCATTTTAGCATATGGTTGTTTTGCTTCCATTAATGATAGTTTGATACTGTCAATAAGTGTCTCGTCAAACGCAATAAACTCATTTAAGTGTTCACGTCTAAAACGTTCTTCGCCAATTTTGTTGCGTTCTTCTTCTGCCCATTCTTCATCTCTTTCTGGGTGATATTTCCAATCAGCGTTAAAGGATTTGAATCCATTTAATCCCAATCCATTTTCTGTGTCGTTACCAAATTCATCTTGTGCTTTAGCAGCCTCTCTATAAATTTGTGCAAATTGGTCATCATCCTGATTTGGTGTGCTTGTAATAATACATTTACCACCAGTTGATAATGTAGGTGATAGTGCTGTCCAAAATTCTTTGGCTATGTTAGGACGCACAAATGCAAATTCGTCTAAGTATGCTAATGATATACTCAAACCACGTCCAGTATTTTCTGTTGTTGACTGTGCAATAATACGTGACCCATTATCAAATTCTAAACTACCTTTATTGTAACTTGTTACACCTGCACGTATAAAGTCTGGAAGTGTTTCGTATGCAAAACGTATACGTTGCATAATTTCACTTGCACCTGAATATTTGTGTGCTGCAATAAGAATCGTTTGATCAGGAACAAACATAGCATACCATAATAGATATCCTGCTGCCGCTGTTGATTTACCCATTTGCCTACTTACCAATGCAATACTGTATCTGTTGTTGTGATAACAGTCTACAAGTTCTTTTTGATAATCAAATAAGTCAAATTTTACACGACCTTTAGTTGGATGTTGAATCCAACAATGGTTTATCAAGAAGTATTTTGGATCTTCAGCACACTTGGCTAATTCCAATAAATCTTCTTCTGTAAACTTTTCTTTTTGATACGGAGTTTTGGTTAATTTTGTATCTGCTGTGCTCATAATACTATTTAGTCAATAAAAACGGCGTAGTTAATTAAAACTACACCGCTCTGTTATTCACCTGGGAGGAAACGTGAACTTTTATTTTTCTTTTTTTGCTTTGTAGGCTTCTTTAAGATCTTCTACTGTATGTTCTTTGATTCCTACTTTCATGCTTTCTGCATCTAAGTATCTTTTTAAACTTAGATTAACGCTTTGTGCAAAGTTTTCATATGGTTCACCATGTTCTGTAGCTTCTTCTTCAGCTGCACCTTCTGGTGTGTTTGCCCATTCGTCTAATTTTGTTTTAATTTTTTCTTCTGATAAACCTGCGTTTTTCATCATGTTAACTAGTTGTGTAGTATCCATTGTTGGAGACTCTTCTAATTCTTCTTTATCGTCTTCAGCTACTGCTACTTCTTCAAGCTCTTCGGTTTCTTCTTCAACTTTGTCAGCTTCTTCTTCAAGCTCTTCGGTAGTTTCTTCTGTAGTTTCTTCTGTAGTTTCTTTTACTTCTTTATCTTTGGCTGCTTTTTTCATTGTTTCTTTTTCATCGCCATCGCCATCTAAGTCAGCAAAATCTGGTTTTGCTTTTGCTTCTGGAAGTTCTTCTGTTGATGGTTCAGTTGGTTCAACTGACTCTTCTGTTTCTTCATCACCCATTGGTAACTCATGATGACGTCTAAAGTCTGCTACAAAATCTTCAATTTGATCGCCACTTAAATAACGAACTAAATCATCAAATACTGGTTGACAGTCACCTTCAAAATGCATATCAATTAAATCATAAATTGGTTCTGCAAATTCGCCAACTGCTTCTTGTGCCACTGGCTTCATTTCTCTTTGTGTTGCTTCTGGAGCCGGGCTTGGTGTTTCTTCAACCTTTGCTTGGCTACCAGCAAGTTTTAATATTCTCTCTAATTCACTCATTGCCTTTTTCCTTTTCTTTACGTAACTTTAATAATTCTTTAATTAATGAAGCGTTATATTCATCACCTGATAAATCCTTTGCTGGAACTTCTTCTGGTTCAAAGTGTTCTTCTTTTTCATCAACGTCTGTTTCGCCATCGCCTTTTACTTTTAGCACACCATCTTTCAATCCTAACATGTTTCCAATTTCATTTTGAATTTGGCTTGCTGTTGCAATTCTGTCTGTTGAAAAATCATACATATATACTTCATACCCTTTGTGTTTAGGGAAGTCTCTTGGCGCACTTTGTAGTATAGTTTTCTTCTCACCACTAAGTCCTTTAGAGTCGTATTTCATTAAGTGGTTCTCTATGCGATCACATTGCTCATCAGTTAATTGATGAACGGTTTTAATACAGAAATTCCAAGTTTTATCAGATTCTGTTAGATATTGTGTAAATGATTTCATAACGTCTTCTCCATAATACTATTTATCATCATTCTTCATTTTAGTCATGATTTCAGCTAACAATTCTGATCTGTCTCCAATGATACGACCAGTTGCTTCTTCTGTATCCTCATCTGTGCCTAATTTATCTTTTACATATGCATCTGTTTTCTTTTCTTCTTGCTGTATTCGTTGTTGACGCATTTGTAATTCAATCATTTTCATTTTTTTGTCCATTTTAGCCTGTTTGGCCTGTAATGCGGCCGCAAGCATTTTACTTGCACTATCAAATATTGGTGCAGCATGCCTATCTTCTACATTTCTACCTAAATCTACTAAATCATCAAATGTTGCCATAGCCTTTGATGCATATGCATCCATTTCTCTGTCAAGCTCTTCCATTCCTGTTACCATTGGAAGTGCTGCGTCGGCACGCTCGGCAATGCTTAGATCATCTTTATATTTAACTATTTCGTTTTGAGTTTCTTCAACTGTCGGTTCATCAGGTTCAACTACTGATTCTGGAAGATTTGGCATTAAATCTTCAATTTTTGGCAGATTAAATTCTTCTTCTAATTTTTTTGTCATGTTAACCTCATTATAGTAGTATTTATGCTAGTTTTCCGAACGCCCATTTACGTTCTTTACACCACCAGCATTCGCCACAATGTTTAGAAAAATCAAATGTGGCTTCTTCACAACTTCTGGTTAAAGGAAATAATGTATCAGTTAAGTTATATCTATCATATAGTTCTGCTACTATCATCTTGTCGTATTTTGCAAATGGCCTGTTAAATTTCCAAAGATCAGGTTCCATATAAAGTTCTTCAGTAGGAACTGCAACATCTGAATCTCTTTCTAAATCTCTACCGTCTGCAATATTATGTAACTCTAACTGTTCAGCTGATGGATTTGCTGTAATACCCATGTATTGAACAGAATCTTTATTATGTAGACTTTGTGTTAGACTTTCTATATCATCGCTATATGCTGTTTTATTAATATCTACTCCATTCTCGTCAGGTCCATCATTACTATTAGCAACAGGTAAACTTTCATTATGATAATGCTTATAGTCACCCAATGGATATATTTTATCTATAAACTTTACTACTTGGTTTGCAAATTCATACTGATATGGTTTAGTTGATCCTACTGTGCTTGAAATTTTAAAATTAAGTTCTGTATTATATTCATTTTTATACTTTGCTAAAAGGAACATAAGTATTGAACTATCTGCTCCTCCTGACATTTTTACAATTACATCTCTACTGCCAGGAATATATATGTTAACATCGCCTTGACTAGTAGGCTCTGTCATTGTTAAATATTCTTTGGTCATTTCTTCCTCACAATTTTGTATGCAGAATGAGATTCTATGTGTTTTTTAGTAGAGTTCCCAATTGTTGGTATCTTATACTGATCCATATATGCACTACTTAGCAATGGGTTAAACTCTAACCAAATTTCACCATTTATTTTTACAAGGTCTAAAAGTTTCTCGACTAAGTTTGAATATTGTCTGTCTGTAGAAATTGGTCCACCTGACTCGCTGTGCATTGCATTTGCATTTGCAATTATATAATCGTATTGTTCATCTTTTTTAAGTATATCAAAACTAGTGTCTAATCCTGTATATTCCCAAAATATTGGGGTTACATATGGCGAGAGCCCACAATCTATCACTTCATTTTGAGATGAATTTGTGGTAATAACTGTATTGCCTTGTTTTGTTAGATGATGACTTAAATGTCCAGATCCTGCTCCAATTTCAAGTATAAAACTATGACTTTTTATGCCTATACATTGTATTATTTCGTTAGATTCAATTTCACGCTCTTTATAGTCTACATGCCAGTCCCATACGCCTATATTGATTTGTCCTAATTTTTTGGTCATTTCTTTCTCTTCTTAGAACGAGTAGGTTTATTAAAAATTTGATGTTCGGTTATTACTCTAAAACCCATTCCTTGTTGTCTGCACCATGCTTTTGCTGATTCCCATTTAGCATGATTAACTACTGCTTGTGCTTTATCTATCTGTGTTTTGGCTTCGCCTAATGTTTGCTTTGCTGGTTTAATCTCTACCATTTCTGCATGGTTGCCGCCTTGTTTATCTTTATAAACCAAAAGCAAATCTGGAACATATGTTGATGCTTTACCTGTTAATGGATTTCTGTATGGAATTCTATGTGTTTCACTGCCCCAACCTAAAACGGCTGGGTGGTTATCACACATACGAAATACTGCTAATTCCCATCCACTTCTGTAGCGTGGTGCTTTTTTACCTAAGTATTTACCTGGGTTAGAAATCTCATATATGCCACTCATATAGTTAGGCATAAGTTACTGTCCTGAGTTTGAAGATTTTATTTCGAAGCCTTCGTATACAAAAGTTAATCTGTATTGAACTAACTGGCTGTCTGAATAATCTAGAGTATCTGCTGATATATCTGTAATAAACGGATTGTAAACAGTTATAGTGTTTATATCTGTTTTACTACCTTGTCTGATGATATTTAATGTTGTAATGTAGTTACGACTTGCTTGTAATTTAAAACCTTTAGGACCTGCAAGATGAAATACTTCATCTTGGTCATTCATTGGTCCTTCATAGTAATAGTTTGAATATTCTTTGAGGAAAGATTCAAGTGTTGCCGGGTCTCTTGTGTCATATGCAACAACAGTAATAGGAGTGTAATCATAAGTAGTTTGAACAACTTTTTTACGATTATAGGCATTCATTGTCATTGCAGACGAAGACCAGCCCGGCATTGTAATACTTGCTATCTTATCAAGCGGAACATCTCCATCTAGTGTAGTAAGACTGGCAGTAAAATTGAACTTACTTCTTGGTACACCTTTAACAATCGAGGCCTTTTGACCTTGATTGTATTTGTCATACGCATAGTTCGTTCTCATTTACTGTCCCTTCTTCACTAGAGCTAAATTAACTTAGCTCGGGTTTCTTAAGTAGTGGCTTTGCCTAGGGTATCAGTTTCTACGTTTGTGTCTGCCATGAGTGTATTAGAGGCGTTATCATAACGTATTGTTGCAGTAACCTGCACCATATCAGATGTTCCATAGTTTAGATCACCATATTGAACATTTGACAAGTAGCACCCTACTAATTCCCATGAATCTATTACCGTTGGTTTAGCTTGTCCATCTAGAGTTTCAATTAACATTGTAAATTTGTATGGATTTCCGCCGCCTGCATCGGTTCCGGTTCCTGCTGCACTTGCCGTTGCCTTTATTGCTTGGCCACCTTGTGTGCTATGATCTAATTGTTCTCTAAGTTGGTTACCAATTTTTTTAATAACGTTAGAATTCATATCGTCACGCATTACCAATGATACTGGTTCCCATGTGTGCTTACCTGCAAGGTATGTTTTTGAGTTATAAGAATCTACTATAACTTCTTCATGTGTTATTGATGGGCGTCCTATACTGATAACGTTTTGCGTTACTTCAGTGATGTTTGCAGCGTTGCCGCCTAAACCAGTAAACGATACACGAAACCTATATTGCAACTTAGGCATTAAAGTTGCATTAGCATTTTCTACCGGGACTCCAAATTGTGTTGTTACAGCCATATTGTTTTCTCCTTGTAAACTGTATAAGTTTTTCTTCTACTAGAAAAACTTAACGTTTTTCTATATATTGTATTTATCAGATTAGACAAAAAAAATAAAGGCTACTTTTAAAAAGTAGCCCTTATTCGTATCTTATTGTATGATATACAAAATATTAGCTTAATTCGCCAGTATTTACAATTCTAATTGGAATGTAAATAAACTCTGCTGACTTTGAAGGCTCAATTGCCACGTCAATCCAAAATTCGTTTGCATCAATTCTTGCTGGTGTGTTGTTTGATTCATCACATACTACTGCAAAGTCAAAAACACCTCTTGTTTCTAATATACCACTCATAAATCCATCAAATGTTGATTTAGCATTTCTGCGAGTCGCTTCATCGTTTGGTTCAAACAAGTAAGGTCTTGCAATAACTGAGAATCTTTCACGTAAGTATGCTGTTAAACGAGCAACATTAACACGATCTAATGCACTAGCTGATGGGTGTAAAGTCTTTTGACCCCACACTACAACACCTTCTGCAGGAAATCTTGCAATTGGGTTCAGTCTAGCATTATACATTGTGTCTCTGTTTCCTTGTGTAAGTGAAACTGATGTAAATTCATTTTCAGAAGTTAAATATCCAACACTTGCTGCATTTTGAACTTGACCACGTGTTAAGCCTGCTGGTGCAAACCATTGGAAGCTCACGTTATCACTGTATGCATATGTGTATAATGCCATGTGTGATGCTGGAGCAACAACGTTGTCGCCAGTTGCTGGGTTAGTTGTTAATGCATGTGGATAATAAACTGCACTATAAGTATTTTTAGTAGCTAATCCTGATTCACCGTTTGAGCTTACGCCTACTCCGTTAACCCAGTTAACTGCTTCTGTTGGAGTTACACGGAATGGAGCATCAATAATAACAAACGCTGTTTCATTGCGATTGCTGTTTAATGTTACCATTTCGTCAGTCATTTCTGGATATCCAGGTGCTGCAATTAAACTAAATGCTACTGTTTCTTGTTGTAATTCTGAACCTGATGCACTTGCTTGCATTGCCGCTACCACTACTGCTCTTTGGGCATGTCTACCAAATGAACCTGAACCATCAACTTGGTTAGAAGCATGGTTACGCCATTTCCAAGATGTTGTTAGTGATGAATTATACTTTCTAACTGTTCCGCCTGAACGACACATGTTAATACCAGTTGTTCCAACTGGGTGTAACAATGGGTCTGGAGAACCTGCTAATAGAGTTGCTTCAAAGGCAGCTGCTGTTGTATCGTTGGCAGTAATATCACCAAACACAACACCTGCTGATGTTGTTTGGTCTGCGTTATCTTTCTTAACCCATGCAGCACCGTTTGAACGGTAAATTGCTGGATAGCCTGCTTCATCAGTGTCAACCCAATAGTCACCTAAGGCGCCTACTGCTGGCTCGCCTGTTGCGTATGAAACGTTAGTTACACGTTGCCATTTTTGTGTTCCACTATCGCTTGCAACTTCATAAATTGCTAATTCGTTAATGTCACCATCATGCCAAACTGTTCCATCAACTGGCGTTCCGCCTGGTTGTGTGTTTTGTCCAACTACTACTATATCAGCCCAAGCTGAGCCTGTGTATACTTGAACAGCAAGTTTATCTGTTTGGTGGTCTAACCATATATCACCTGCGGCTAATGTTCTGTCTTTAGCGCCTGTTCCGTTTTGCATTACATCAGCTGTTCCGTTTGGTGCTGAGTCTTGTGCATATGTTACTGCTTTTGCCACAAAAGAACCTGCTGCTGTTGTGTATTGTGAAACATTTAAGTTAACACCGCTACCTGGTGTAGTAGTTTTAACCCATAAGTCGCCTGCACTTGGTGAACTTGGTTCGCTGTAGTGTGGTGCAAAGTCATCAACTGCTGCTGTTGCCCATGCGCCACTGGCTTCTTTCCAATATTTAATTTCAGTATCAGCTGCACCTACGGCTACTTCTACTAAGTATCCACCTGTTACAACTGTTGAAGTTGGATTGCCTTGACCGTCTGTAATTTCTACTGTTGGTGTAACCGCTTCCCAACCTGCTGTTGTTGAGTATTTAAACAGCCCCCAGTTAGATGTGCTTGGGTTAAGCCAGTATGTGTTGTTTGCTGCAGGACCTGTTGGTGCTGAGCTTTGTGGACGTAATGATGTTAAATCAACATCTGCTCTAACAATATAAGCTGCCGAGCTTTGTCCTAAAAATGAATATGCGGCTAATAGTCCGTATTCGTTAGTTTCATCACCTTGTGCGACAGAGGCGCCTACTTTATGGAAATCAACATTACCGAAGTTTTGTGTTAATTCACGTTGTGATGTTACTAATACAGGTTTGCCTGCTTTTGATTTAACAGTTTGTGCTGCTATATCTGTTGTGCCAGTTGGGTCAACCTTGTCTTGGCCTGTCGCAATGAATAACATTGGAACTGTGCCTGTGCCAGTTGGACCGTAAACTGATTCGTCTGTGATTGTTACCTGAACTCCAGGTGAAACAAGATTTGCCATAATTTAGCTCCTTTATTAAAAACGTAGAATCGTTGTCTACTTGTATTTATGGTAGGTGCTGTAAAAAGGGGTGGTTACAGAGTTAAGTATATACTTTATAGCAGGTATTTTAGCGTTTGTTGACGTAAATCTTCCAATGTGCCGATATTGTTAATCTGTTTATCAAATGTCCAACCTGCCCAACTCCATTCACTTGGATGAACGCTTGGGTATTGTGTTTCCATTATATGTGGTGCGTGTTCTATATTTGCCTTACAAGCTGATCCCCACCATTCTGGTTCACCGTCTCGCCAAACAACTGCGGTAGTTCCACCGAAACGTTTTATTACGTTTAGTTCATTAAAGAATCTACAATCGCTTATAACAACATTCTTTTCGGCCATTGCAATTTGACGTTCACATGCTGCAACCCATATATCTGGATGAAAATGTCTACGCATAACATCTGTGCCTACTTGCTGTAGTGCTAGTCTGGGTGTGAAGTTAGGAATACTTAAACGCTCTGCCCACCATTCATCAACAGTTTCTCTCCAAACTCTGCTTTCTGGTGTATTGCCTTCTAGTAGTATTCTATCCCATTGAAATATATTAGCACATGCATCTTTTAATACACCTGCAAAACTAATACGCTGAAACCCTTCTTCGATTAAGAATCCGGCCGCTGTATCTTTGCCGTGTCCAATAAGTCCACATATACCAATTACTTTTTTCAATGAAATCTCCTATAACTTTTATATATTATAGTAGAATATTAATGATTTGTCAAGTATTATCCGATAACAAAACCTAAGCCGCTTTGTCCATCATTATATAATGTTAGCTCAGTTTCTAATTTGTCCATCTCTGCCATTGCATCAGTTCTAAGTTGATCTGCGTTCATTGTAGTTCCGCCTTGTGGTCCTGCAATCTGTGTAAATTTACCACGTGCTTCTGCTATCATAAGTTTTGCATGACACAACGAGTAATCTTTAAGCCAAGGACCAGCATATTGATCTGATATTAGTCCTTCATCTGTTCTATAGTTGTAACACCAAAGAACAGCATTATCGTTTGCTTTAAGTTTACGATGTATAATAAGTTTTTTATCTTGTGGGCGCCAAGTAAACATAAGCTCTGCTCCAAATAAGCGACCCATTGTTTCTCTGCTTTGTTGTAAGAAGTCAAATGTAGATAAACTACCTTTACGTGATGATCCTAGTAAGTATGTTTGCATGTATGCTGATTGAAATGGCTCAAAGTCATTACCTGAACCTGCACTTACACCTGTTGTTCGTCTATAAATGTCACGCACTTCAATAACTTCATTTGGTAATGTGTATTCGCTTTGGTCTTCTAAAAGTTCTAATACAATAAAACTTTCTTCAACTGCATTTTCACTTCGTTGTCTGTATTTCTCTAGGCTTTTTTTAATGGCTAGTTCGTAATGTTCTGGATCAAGTTCAACATCGACCATTCCTCCGCCTAAACGAAGTTCAATTTCTTTTTGTAATTCTGCTTTTTTGCTCATGAATACATTCTCCTGGAAGTTCTTTTCCTTACTATGTATTTATCTTATTCACTAAATAGATTTGTTGCAATTTTTACCATTTCTTCTGCATATTTTTTATCTACAGCATTGGTTGTTTTTAGTTTAGCAATATCTGGTATTTCCCTTGCTGATAAATCTTCTAGAAATTCATAATTATCTTCATAAGGGTTTAAATATGTTATATCTAATTGATCCATGCTTACATGTGTTAATTCATCTACTACATTTCCTAAAAATGGATCTCTAATATCAAAGAACTTATACTTTTCAGTTTCAAATATAAAGAATTTTCTAAAAACAAAATCATCTTTTACAAAAGCACTTAGGTGTGGGAACCTTCTAGTAATTTTTGAACTTTTATCTCCAAACAATGTGCCAGAAAATACATATATAATTTTCCATACGCCTATTTTTGTAAGTTCTTGCACTGCTACGTCAAAATCAAGTCTATCTTCAAACATTATAATATTATTAAAACCGGCATGTTGAGCAGACTCAAGTGATACTAGCCCTAGCTTCTGATCTAAATCCATATCAAGCGAATGAGTTTCTGTATTTTTACAATCTATAATTACACCAAACTTATCATCTTCACTTATGTTAAAAACTTCATAAGGATTAATATAAGTGAACATTAAAACACTGCCAATATTACTGTTTCGTTATTGAAGCGACCGTTAAGTTTTGTTTCTGTTGTTTTTAGTGTTTGAAACAACTTCTCTGTCTTAGACTTTGTAGTTTTTTTAATCATTGGTAAAAACTCATCTGTTTTACGAACTGTGCGTTGCACACTTTTTTCTTCGTTATAACCTTGAAGTGTTGTTCCTTTAACACTTAGTCCTGATCCATCTCTACCTAGTTTCAATGGATCAACATTACTTGCATAATATAATCCAATTTTGCGATTTTTACAATTAAACACTAATGCAATATTGGCTCCAATAATCTTTTCAGGTGGAACACTTGCAATACCATAATTACTATCACTTAGTTTGTAATTAAGTTTTTTAACAAGTTGATCTGCTGACTTGAATTTAGCCTTACGTGGCTTGCGTTGTGCTTTACTTTCTACAGAAATAATATCACATGCATCTACAATACGCTGATACATTTCTAATAGAGTTTTTGCTTGCTTGGCTGATAAATGATCGTATCCTTCTTTAAGTTGAGTATACATATCTTTCTCATGTTCGCTCATCTTCTTTAGTTTAGCACTAGTAGGAAAGTTAACCAAATCATAAATTTCATCACGCTCGCCTTGATACCATGTTTTAATTAATCTTGCATGTCCGGCTTTACAATTTTCTCTCCGTAATATTTTTACTGGCTCAAACTCCTTTAGTAATTGTGCATCATATTCAGATAGATACGTATCTACAAAATTTTCAATATCATTTGCCATTACAATACATGCTTCACGCATACGTTCTTGTATGGTAGGTTGATATGTGTTTGCTTTTTCTTTTACAATTTCTTTCTTTGCAGCAAGGATTGGCTTACCTGCCTCTATTGCAGTATTAATTTGCTTTCGTAAAAACTCTGTTGCTGGTTTAAGATTGCCCATTGTTCCAGCCAATGATTCCCAATACTTATCTTCTTTTTCATTATAATCTGGCATACCTGCTGATAGTAACTTGGCTGTAATTCCTGCTGTTACACTTAGCGAATGTCCTGGTGCGGCCTTAACTGCTTTTATATCTTCTTTAGAGAACTCTTCTCCTTGTTGTTTCATCCATTCTTCAACTGCCGGATAAAGATCTACTGGCTTGTAGTTGTGATAATACCATTCACGGGCATGTTGAGCTTTGCGATGAAATTGTTCACCTGTAAGTTCTTCCCAACCTTCCCAAGTTGGAGCTTCAAGTTTTGCACCTCGCTTAATGTGTGGTGCTCTACGTGGCGCCTTTTTCTTTCGGGGCTTTAAGTTTGTCTTTGCCATGTAGCTTCTCCTATAATGATGAAATTCTTAAAAGTATAATATTACAGTTTATTGGTTTTGTCAACCATTGCGGTTAACTACCGGTAACAAGTGCAAGCGATCCATCGTCTTGCATTTCAAAATCTTCAATGTAAATGTGCCAATCACCAACAGCTGCTTTAGCCTGTTGAAAACAACTTTCAGCGGCACGCCAAAGTTCGCCAACGGTACCATTTACAGCCATTGAGCTGAACTCAATCCAAGTAACTTCACTTTCTAGTGTATCTCCCATTGATTCAATACACTTGTATGTAACTTTGCGTGGCTTGTTAGTAAAGATCTCAAAGTCCAACGGCATTGCAGTATCGCTCATTGACCAAACAGTTTGGTAACCTTGCTGTTCTTTAAGATCATTCCAATGTTCAATCTCAAGTGTCATATCATCCACGTCTTCAAATTTCACTCCTTCAAAGTGTAATATCATATCATCTACTGTATCGTCAAATTTTCCTAGTGCTTTAGACATTTTTCTTCCTTTTTACTTAATTTACTTATACAGTATAAGATATCTTGGTGCATTTGTCAAGAAAAAACCCAAGAAAAGAATCTTGGGTTTTCAATTAGTTACAATTTTTCTTTATTTTTCTTTGATTTGTCTTTCAAATTCTCTTAAACGTTTGAACACACTCATTAACTCAATAAGTGTTGGCCACGCTCTAAAGAGATATTGCATACTACCTTCAACACGTCCAAATGCACGAATAATCTGTTGCATTACACCTAGTGTTACAACGCCGGCTACAATAGCTGGTGCTAAGAACACATAAGCTGATAACACGTTTGCTTGTAAGTATGTAATACGTCCTACATTAAAATACAAATAACGCAAATAAGACTTAAAGTGAATACTACGAACATCTTGGAAAAGTTCGTTAATAGTTTTTGGTCTCACATTGCCATCATCTTCTGCGATAACAAGTATTTTTCTGTATGCCGCTTCTTTCTTCTGCAAATCATATTCAACACCAACTAAGCGTAATATCCAACCTAGTGCTATTAAGAATAATGTTCCGCCTACTGACCAAACAATAGCACCTGTAACAAGTCCATATTGCCAATCACCAAAGAAGAAGATAGGAATACCTACTGATAGTCCTAATAGAATAGGAACGAACTGAACTAGAACCATAATTGATTCAATAAAACTTGTTCCTAATCCTTCCATAATACGACTAAACTTAATAGTATCTTCTTGCACACGCTGAGCGGCGCCTTCGATAGTTCTAGCTTTGTCATATACACTATGATACCATTCAACCATTGCTGTGCGCCATCTAAATAGATAGTGTGCTGTAAAGAAACTTACTACTACTGCGATACCTACATAGATAGCCGCCAAGTATAAGAAACTTGCTAAACTACCCCAATATTCACCTATGGTGATTGCATTGGGTGTTGCTAATGCCTTTTGAATCATATCATAAAATTGGCCGAACCATTCGTTAATCTTAACATCAATTTCGACTTGTACCCAAAGCGATGATAGGATTATTGCTGATCCTAGCCAGGACCATAAAGCCCATTTTTTTACTGTAAAAAATCTAAACATAATTTTTCCTCTTTATAATGCTAGTTAAGATTAACTACGCATATAACTATTTACCATCTTGGAAGTTCGCAAGTCATAAATACTGTATATAATAGGAAAACCATATGCCAAGATTAAGTTTATATAAACCATACAAAAGCAACGATTATAACTTCATGGATAGAAGTATTCTCGAACAATTTTCAATTGGTGGTGTCGCAATACATGTTCATAAGTATCTTGGACCGCAAGATGACCCGTCTAGTAACGATCCAAGTGAGCCTAACTATAGTAGTGGCACACAAAAAGATATGTTATCTGGTGAAGAATTAAATCCAGAAGGTTTAGTTGATGAAACTAAAATCCAAGACTTACTGTTTATGGAAAACAGAGATCGTAAATACGATCCTGATATATTTGAACTACGTGGTGTATATAATGTAAGTGATAACGATTTTGATCTAACACAATTTGGTTTATTTTTAACAAATGATACACTGTTTATTACTTTTCATATAAACGATATGGTTCAAAAACTTGGCAGAAGATTAATGCCAGGCGATGTTTTAGAATTACCACACTTACGTGACGAATTACTATTAAGCACAGACAGAGATGCTGTTAACAAGTTTTATGTAGTGCAAGATGCAAGTAGAGGAAGTGAAGGATTTTCACAAACCTGGTATCCACACATTTGGCGTGTTAAGGTAGCACCATTAACAGATACACAAGAATACGCAGATATACTTGGAACTGCTGGTGATCCAGATAGTCTTAAAAATAGCCTTAGTGCATACAAAACCGAACTTAATATTAGCAATGCAATTGTAGAGGCTGCAGAAGAAGCCAATCCAAATAACTTACCACTGGCAGAACATTTATTCGGAGTAGATGATCAAAAAGAAAGTGCATACGAACATGGTGAAGTTTTACAAACTGGTGATCAATTCCCACAACAACCAAACGATGGAGAATATTTCATAAGAAATGATTTCAATCCAAATAGATTGTTTGTGTTTAGAGGCAGCAGATGGCATAGGTTATATGATAACATTACAGACAAAACATGGTCTGATAAAACTTACAATGCAGGAGACTTTATTAACAATAATGCAACAACAGTTGTTGATAATACAGAGGTCCCAGAACGTCAAGCATTATCTAAGGTGATGACACCAAAGAAAAAAGGACTAGATTCAGACTTTTAGGAATAAGCAATGGCAGAGCAACAATACTTTTACGACAAACAGATTAGAAGATACATTCAGCAGTTTATAAGACTGTTTAGTGGATTTAGTGTGCAAATGGGCAAGGATGATACTGGCTTAGCACAAATGCAATTAGTTCCTGTTCGTTATGGCGATATTAATCGTATGGCAGCACATATAACAAGAGAAAATTCAGAAAACATTGTTAATACTGTTCCTTTTATTAGTTGCTACGTAACTAACTTAGCTATGGCGCCAGAATTAAGAACATTTCCAGCTCATATTGATAAAGTTCAAGTAGCTGAAAAGAAATACAACAATGTAACTGGCGAATATGGTAATGAGCCTGGCAACAGATATACAATCGAAAGACATAATCCTGTTACATATATGTTGTCAATGAATTGTGATATATGGACATCAAATACTGAACAAAAATTACAACTAATGGAACAAATATTAGTGTTGTTTAATCCAACGTTAGATGTTAAAACATCTGCTAATCCATTTGACTGGAGTGCTTTAACTTATGTAGAAATGAAAAATACTACATGGAGTAGTAGAAGCGTAGGTAGTAGTATTGACGATATTATTGATGTTGCATCTATACAGTTTGACATGCCAGTATTAATTAACCCACCTGCAAAAGTTAAACAACAAAAACTTATTCATACTATTATTAATCAACTATATAATCTGGATGATGCAGATTTAGATAATTTTAGACAAAATACTCCATTTGATAGAACTTCAGTTGAATATACTGTCGTTACATTCGAAGATAGAAAAATTAAATACGAAGATGGTGAAATAACACTACTTGCACTAGATGGCTCTAACTTAGATTCAAACGATGCTATCATTACATGGGAAAAAGATTTAAAACCTTTTGGAACATTACGTCCTGGTATTAGTCAAATTAGATTAAGAAAAAATTCAGAACCAGGCAACGACGAAGATGATATAATTGGAAAACTATACGAACATCCAAATAACCCTGGAAAATTAAATGTTACAATTGACGAAACTACTTTGCCAACTAATACATTGAGTCCTATTAATGGAATAATAAACGGTATGATAAACTATCCAGGCGATGGAACTGTTCCTGCTCCAAATACTGTAGGAATTAGATACTTATTAATGGATTCTATTCCTGTTAGTTCAAATTGGAATGGATTATCAACCGCTAACAAATATGATATTGTTGAGTTTGATGGAAGTGGATGGTCTATAGTATTTAATGCTAGTTCTAATATTTCGTCTACTCATTACTGTAATAATATATCAACTGGTGACCAGTTAGAATGGAAAAATGGTAATTGGGTTAATAGTTACGAAGCTGTATACAATGCAGGATTCTGGAGAATCTACTTATAATGATAGAAGCAAGTGGCTGTATTTTTCTTAGCTCACATACTGGAAGAATTTTATTACAACTTAGAAGCACTAATGTTACTCATTCTAAAACATGGGGATTTTTTGGTGGGAAAAGTGAAGAACAAGAACGTCCAGCAGAAACACTAAGACGTGAGATAAAAGAAGAAGTAGGTATAATGCCTGAAATAGTAAAAATTATTCCTATAAGCAAATTTACAAGTGGGAATGGTAAATTTGTATACAACAGTTTTGTTGTAATAGTTGAAGAAGAATTTATTCCTATTCTCAACGGAGAAAGCAATGGATATGCTTGGGTTGATATAGGTCAATGGCCTAAGCCATTACACCCAGGTGCAAAAATACAATGTAAGTCAAAAGATTTCTTAAAGAAAATAAAAACTATCTACGCAAATGTTAGTTAGCACTAATACGTTTTTTCATACTTTCAACAAACTGTTCACGTAACCATTCAAAATCATTAATTTTGTTTAGTGCATCTACATCATCTTTGTGTTGAATACCATATGCTTTGCCTTCATTTGCGCCTTTAATACAGTAACGTCCAAAACGTCCGCCATTATCATCTTCACACCATGTTTTTAAACGATCTTCAGTTTCTTTAACAGGAGAATTAGGGTTAATTTGTGATGATAATTTTACACATTCACGGAATGCACTACGCCATGTTCTAAATGGATCTCTATTAAAACGTGTTATGTTTGAAACATCTCTAACTGGTTGATAAAATGCTGATCCTGTGCTGAAGTCTGGTAACACGTGTCCCATTTCAATAACTTGTTGTCTTGGAAATAATTTTATACCGCCAAATCCATATTCCAAATCATTAATTGGGTTACGAGCAAACCATACATATGTTGTATTAGCTCTTTTTGCCATTGGTGGAATATAATCAAAACAAAAATCATTCATAATATCTGCATCTGCATCAACAATATATACCATTTCTGATTTTGCTAGTTCTCCTGCTTTTTTATGAGCATTACCGATGCCTTCTACATTTTTAACATGTATTGCATCTGGAAAACGAACTTTTAGTTTTTGATAATTGTGGTCTGCTTCTGCTTCATGGAAACTGATCATAACAATATCAAAGTCTGCTTCGTGATAAGAGCCTATTACTTTATTTTTTACTGCTCCGTGTATTACGCCACCTGTTGGAACTAGTTGAATGTCTCCCCAATTTACAGGACGTCCAGTTCTTTTAATTACCTTTGGAAATTTGTGTATAACATTATGTCCTACATCACTTGGTTTATAGTGCCAAGGAAAATTAGGGTTTACTGTTGCTCCTTTAAGAACAACCCAAACCATATCTGATTTACCTGCATATTGTGATGCAAGTTCAGATAAAGAATCTGTATCAGTTGTTTTTTGATCTACGTAAATTATTGGATATGGAGTAAAAATAAATTTCTTTAATCTATCCCAAGGTGTAATTACACTTTGTCCATTAAAACTAAGTAAATTATTATTTATTGAAGTTTTGCTAATCATAACAATCGCCTTTTATTGTGTATTCTTTTGTGCCTATATGTGCAACTCTATCACTTAACTGATTGTCAACATGTGAAATATATCCATGTGTTGACGCTTTTTTGCAAAAATATATATCTTCGCCCATTAAGTTAGTATAGTCATCATTCCATTCAACGCTATAGTGAGGTTTAGGAATATTTTCATATACACATCTATTTACCAATAACAACCCACTGCCTAATGCAAATACTTCTTCGACACCGTTGCCGCTAAAGACTCTTTTATCAAGATTGGTTTCATTTTTAAATGCTACCGGTCTATGCGGTTTTACCCTAGTGCTATAATTTGCTCCTACAATGTCTTTTTTATGTGATAGCAAAGAAAATAATGCATCTACTGGAAATTTCATATCACTGTCAACCCAAAATATATGTGTTGCTTGTGTTTCTAAAACTTCGTCAACTAGTTGTTGGCGTTGCATTGCTACTTCACTACCCATTACCATATGTAAGGAAACTTTTTGTCCTGCCTCACCACATTTTTTCATAAGCATAGCCAAGCTATAACTAAATGTAGATGTTACATGGTCCCTTACTGGAACACATATTGCAACATTTGAGATATAATTAGGTTTCTGTATAAACTTGGGTATACTTACCATTTAAATTAATCAGTAAGTTCTGAGCCAAGCTCTGCTTCAATTTCTTGCACTGAGTCATTTAATGATTTAGCAAGAGTTGTGGCTGATTTAACACATGATGCAAATGCATCATCTGATAGTGATGCCATATAATTCATATGCTCTGGTTGAACTTTACCAATTGTAAGAATATCAATTGCTGCCAAACGTGCAAGACGTGATATCCAATATTCTTCTTCTGTTGCTTCAATGCCGCTAATTAAAGCGTCAAATTCACCGTTTTTAGCAACAAAGTCAGTAGCCACTGCTTCTAGTATTGCTAAGTCTGGATGTGACTGTGAACGTGCTTGCATTAGCTCATTTTGTAAATTTAATGCTTGACGTTCTATTGTTGGATGTGCTCCCAACAAAAATGTTTCTATTTCAAATCGTGTTCTTGAACTCATAGTTTTCTCCTGTATTGAGTATACTTGTATGTATTCGTTTAATTATACAACATAAAGCATACACTGTCAAGAGCGACTCGACAGTGTATAATCATAATTTATGATGCGCCTGTTGAGTTAGGGTTTTGCCATCCGCCAAAAGTGGCCGATAACTTAATGTTCGTTGTCACGTTAGGTGAGATGAACGTTCCTAATTGGTATAGTGAAACTGTTCCACTTAATCCAAAGTAGTCACGCACTGTGCTCATGCTAATTTGTGATCCGGTTGCTGGTAATGCCATTCTTGTTACTCCTCGAGTTTATTAACGTTAACAAACACTCGTTTGTTAGTATTATTTATCGTATTTAATATATTAGATGTGTTAATGGTTAATTATCTTTTGCCTTTTAAAAATTCTACTTCCTGTATGAGATTTTCAATTTGGCTTTGTTGTTCTTTTATTGCTTCAATAAGAACACCTACAATGTTTCCATATGCTACAGATTTATAGCCTGTATTACTATCATTGTGAACTACTTCAGGTAATACTTGTTCAACTTCTTGTGCTATAACACCAATTGACTGTCTTAGGTCGCCTGATAGTGAATCTGTTTTATCAAACATAACTCCACGCATTGCATTTACTTTGTCTAATGCATCTTCTATTGTTGTTATGTTGCTTTTTAGTCTTTCATCTGAGAATGCTGTAACATCACCTGATGCAGTAATTTCTCCTGTAACTGATAATGCTGAACTGCTAAGAACCATTTTTTCAGTATTATCAATATAAAATTGTATTTGTGTGTCTGCGTCAACATTTCCTACATCTGCATTAAATCTTAGGTTGTCACCAAATGAAACCATATCATGATATAATCCTGTTATAGTTGTATCATTTAATCTAACTCCTGGGTTTGTTGATTGAACAGTAAGTTCTTGTCCAGGTGTTAATGTTCCAACTGATAATTCTCCAGTTACTCCAAAATCACCTGTATAACTTCCACTCATTTTAAACTCTGTTCCGGTTAATGTCAACCCATTTCCGGCTGTATATGTTGTGTTTGTATCAGTATTTGTGTCTGTGCTACTAATAGTAAAGTTAGGATATGTTCCACTAATACTTGTAGCACCTGATCCTGTTAAACTTACAGTTTGGTCTGGTGCAGTATTTTGAAATTCTGTTCCAACTAAGTTTAATCCTGTGCCTGCTGTATATGTTGTATTTGTAAATGATGTAATATATCCTGCACCATTAGTTAACTGATTGTTATTAGTTGGTATTGTTGGCTTATTAGATAAATCTGTATAGCTTCCACTAAACAATTGACTAGTTGTTGCATAACTACTATCGTTTGTAAATGAACTTACATTAGTTGGTATACGTGCATCAACTCTAGCATTAGTATAATATAAGTTTGTTCCTTCTGTTAAATCAGAAGTAGTCTTAGCGTTAAATATTGTATTAACTCTAGCATCTGTATAATATAAATTTCCGGCTTCTGCAATGTCATCTGTATCTAATGCACCTGTTCCACCTGATACTGATGAATCAACATATGCCTTGGTTGCGGCATGATTGGCACTACTTGGTGCGCCACTTAATGTAAGTGCGCCTGTCATAGTGTCGCCTGCTTTAGCAACCTTTGTTCCTATTGCTGTAGTTAATGTTGTGCTAAGATTTGGATCATCACCTAATGCTGCGGCTAGTTCGTTTAATGTATCTAATGTTGCTGGTGCTGAATCTACAACACCTGCTACCGCTGTATCAGTGTATGCTTTTGCATCTACTTCGGCTTGGTCTGCATATGATTCATATGCAGTTGTGATTGCTGTTTCTCTTGTATCAGTGTATGCTTTTGCATCTACTTCGGCTTGGTCTGCATATGATTCCATAGCAGTTTGTAGCGAAGTATTTGCACCTGCCGCCGTTGCTTCTGCCGCCGCCTGGGCTGCATCTGCTTTAGTAGTTGCATCTGCTGCCGCTGTGCTAATTGCATCTGCTTCGGCTTGATCTGCATATGTCTGATATGCAGTTGTGATTGCAGTTGTTTGAGCTGTATCTAATGAGGCTGCTGTTGCTGCCGCTGTAGAAATTGCATCTGCTTCTGCCGTATCTGCATACGATTGAGCTGATGCCAATGCCGCATTTGCTTTAGTAGTTGCATCTGCTGCCGCTGTGCTAATTGCATCTGCTTCGGCTGTATCTGCATATGTTTCTGTGGCATAATTTTTTGTGCCTAATAAAGTGTTTACTCTAGCATCAGTATAATAGAGATTGCCTGCTTCTGCTATGTCGTCTGTATCTAATGAACTTGTTCCGCTTGATATTGAACTATCTACATATGCTTTAGTAGAGGCATGATTTGCATTAGTAGGTGCACCACTTAATGTTAATGCTCCTGTTAATGTTCCACCTGCTAATGGTAGCTTAGTGTTAATGTTACCTGTGTTTGTACCAATGTCGGCAGCTAATGCAGATGTTGTTGATGTTAAGGCCGAGACAGCTCTTGCATCTGTAAAAAATAAATTAGTTGAGCCTTCAGTGACATTATCAGTATTAATTGATGCTTCCGTTAAATCAGCAATATCAACATTTTTTAATGTAATTTTTGGTGGCGAGGCTCCATCATGTGTAAATACATCTACGCCGCCAATTTGTAATTTATCTAGATTACTATTTGTTTCAATAACCGCTGAAGCGTCTATATCTTGTATTACTGTTTGGTTACCAATTTTAAAAGCCACGTTTAATCTCCATCCTATATTATATATTTATGCTTGTTATGGAATAAGCTGATATGTAGAAGGAATAAGTTGAACCCAATTTGTTCCATTATATCCTTCAAACATTTTTGTTGTTGTATTAAACCACATCATGCCTTCTACTGCTGGAGATGGTCGACCTACTGCCAGTCCTTTTGGCAATACAAATGTAGTTGTTACTTCAACATCACCAACTAATCCGCCAGTAAATGTAGTGCTTGTGCTTGACACATCTACAATAACTGTGCCAGTGTTGTTTATAACATCACCACGGAATGTTGCTGGTGTTGAAGCATCACCTGGATTCAATACAATCGATGTTGTGTCTGTTTCATCCGCTAAATTATAGCCAACTTTATTAGCATATGAAGAGTCTGTATCAGTAAAACTAATAACACCAGTGGAACTATCATAAGACAAACTACCAGTTGCCGAAATGGATGCTCTTGCATCTGCATCTGTATATTGTGTTGGTAAATTGCCTGCAACAAGTGTATCTGCAGTAAGTGTTCCTACTGTAATACTACCTTTTGTAATTGCACTTGCATTTATACTATTAAGTGATTGTGGCGTTAATTCAACTGAATCAATTAGTAGAAATGTATTTGTTTCGTGATCTCTAACAAAGCCGGCATAAGTTATAGAGCCGATTTTGCCCAACCACCCTACGTCTGTTGGTAAGCTACTATCTTTATTCAGTATAAGTAATGGATCATTAAATCCAACGTCATTACTTATAAGATTAGTTGATTGTATTCCTCTGAATGCCATTTAAATTCTCTCTATGTTATGTTAGTATTTATCAATAAAAGAAATGTTAGTCATAAAAAAAGCAGTGCCTAAGCACTGCTTTTAATGTTAGTAATTTAAAATTACTTTTTAAGTTCTTTAACTTCTGCTGATAGTTCTTTAACCGCTTCAATTAATAGACCTGTAATGTTACCATAAGCAACATGATGTAAACCGTTTGCATCTGTGTGAACTGCTTCAGGTAATACTGCGTTTAATTCCTGAGCAACAACACCTGTTGATACTGAACCGTCTTCTAGTCTTTCAAAAGTAACACCGCGAACTGCTTCAACTCTATTTAGAGCGTTGTCAATTGTTTGGATGTTAGTTTTCAAACTCTCATCTGAGTAAGCTGTAATATCACCTGTTGCTGTAAAGCCACCTGTGAATGAACCTGACATTGCAATATCGTTTGCATTAACAGTAATACCGTTACCTGCAATTGCATTTAATGTAACACTTGAGTTTCCAGTTTGGTTAGCAGTGAATGATCCACCACCTGTCATACCAGCACCTGCTGTTACTGTCATTGTTCCATCACCAATTGTCAATCCACTAATAGCTGCTGAAAGTTCAGCATCTGTTGCCATTGCGTCTTGGATTTCTTTTAGTGTATCAAAAGCCGCGCCTGCACCGTTAGTTACGTCTGAAACTGCTGCTGCTCTGGCTGCATCTGCTTTAGTAGTTGCATCTGCTGCCGCTGTGCTAATTGCATCTGCTTCGGCTTGATCTGCATATGTCTGATATGCAGTTGTGATTGCAGTTGTTTGAGCTGTATCTTTAGCTGTTGCATCTGCACTTGCTGTTGCTTCTGCTGCCGCCTGGGCTGCATCTGCTTTAGTAGTTGCATCTGCTGCCGCTGTGCTAATTGCATCTGCTTCTGCCGTATCTGCATAAGTTTCTAATGCAGTTGTTTGTGCCGCATCTGCTGCCGCCCAAGCTGTATTAATTGCAGCTTCTCTTGTATCAGTATATGCTTTTGCATCTACTTCGGCTGCGTCTGCTTTAGATGTTGCATCTGCTGCCGCTGTGCTAATTGCATCTGCCTCAGCTGCGTCTGCCTTAGTAGTTGCGTCTGCTGCCGCTGTGCTAATTGCATCTGCTTCGGCATTATCTGCATATGTTCTGTATGCTGATGTAATTGCTACTTCACGTGCATCAATATATGAATGTTCAGCATCTGCTTTAGTAGTTGCATCTGTTGCCGCTGCTGCCTGAGCCGCATTTGCTTTAGTAGTTGCATCTGCTGCCGCTGTGCTAATTGCATCTGCTTCGGCTTGATCTGCTTTAGTAGTTGCATCACTTGCCGCTGTGCTAATTGCATCTGCTTCGGCTTGATCTGCATACGATTGAGCTGATGATAATGTTGCCGCATCCTGTGTGTCAACATATGTAGTTGCTGCTTTTAGACCCAATGCTGTAGTCATTGTTGCACTAAAGTTAGCATCATCACCTAACGCTGCCGCTAGTTCATTTAACGTATCAATTGCACCTGGTGCCGAGTCAACTAAGTTAGCAACTTCAGTATCAGTATATGAAGCAGCTGCTGTTTGTGCCGCATTTGCTTTAGCTGTTGCGTCTGCACTTGCTGTTGCTTCTGCTGCCGTTTGGGCTGCACTTGCTTTAGTAGATGCGTCTGCACTTGCAGTTGAAATTGCATCTGCTTCGGCTGTATCTGCGTAAGTTTGCATTGCAGTTGTTACTGCTGCGTCACCTGCCGCCCAAGCAGTATTAATGCTTGAAGTTTGTGCCGTATCTGCCGCTGCCCATGCCGTATTAATTGCTGTTTCACGTGTGTCAGTGTATGCTTTAGCGTCTGTTTCTGCCGTATCTGCATATGATTCATATGCAGTTGTGATTGCTGTTTCTCTTGTATCAGTATATGCTTTAGCGTCTGCTTCGGCTGTATCTGCATAAGTTTCTAATGCAGTTGTTTGAGCTGTATCTGCCGCTGCCCATGCCGTATTAATAGCCGTATCAGCCGCTGCAAATTCAGTGCGGATAGCCGCTCTGTCTGTAGATGCTGATGCTAAAGCTGTAGTAATAGTTGCCGCATAGTTGGCGTCATCGCCTAATGCATTTGCTATTTCATTCAAAGTATCTAAGGCGCCTGGCGCTCCATTTACTAAGTCTGAAATTGCATCATCAACATAAGATTTATTTGCACCATCTGTTGCTGCTGTAGGAGTTCCTACATTAACAATTTTATTTGAATCTGCATCAATTTTATCACCAAATACAACCGCTGTTCCACCTGCGTCAGTAATTTTCTTACCTGATCCCATTTGTAACGTTTGTTGGACTGAAATTGGTTGATCTGAAGCAAATGCAATTTGTCCAGATCCTGTAGTTCTTGTTAATAGACCTTGGTTGTTGTCCGCCGATACGACGATTGTTCCAGAGTCTGAGTGAAGGACTTTTTGTCCATCAACATATAATGAGCCTTGTGATAAAAACAAGTCTCGCCATTTCTTCGTTGTTGAGCCTAAATCGTAACCTGTGGTTCCATCAGAGTCAACAGTTGGAAGAATGTGGCCGGTCATTTCCAGATTAGCTGATATGCTTGAATCATCGCTAGTTTGGAAGCCGCCGTCGATTATAAATTTTTTCTGTGCCATATTTTAATTTTCCTTTTTCGCGAAAAACGGATCTACATTGAGTAGCAATGTATTTACCGTTATCTTTAACATATTAAATGCTTTTATATTCATAATATACTTAACCTCTAATATGGGGTGCAACCTCGGGCTGCACCCTATTAATATTGGTTACCTCAACTTACACATCAATGTATGTTGAAATAACTTTTACTGTTGCTGTTCCTGAGTTAGTTGTATAGGTTAACTCTACGTTAGCTCCGTTCATGTCAACACTTGCGTCACCCACTAAGCTAGAACCTGTATACACCATCGCATATTCTGTGATGTATGCTGTAGTTCCATCGTGTGTAACTAGTGCTTCACGTGTTTCGTAATTTCCATTACCATCGTCTGCTTGTATAATATACTTCGCTGAACGATATGTTGCTTTAGCAAAGGTATCGATTACATCTCCACCTGTTGTAGTTGAAACATTCGAACCTTGCACGTATGCTTTGATATCAGCTGATAATTTATCAGTTGTTACCTGTCCTGCTGTTAGCGTTGGTGATAGTCCTACTTGAGGAGCAATAACAACTGCTTGTGTGCCTACCGGCATTGCAGATGTTAATGTAATCACTTGGCTAGCAATTGTATAGTGTGTAACTGGATCCTGAATAACACCGCCAACAAATACAAATGCATCCGCTTGATTAATATCTTGCGTTAATGCAAATTGTGTTGCAACACCGTCACCTGCAATAGTTTGACGGAAGTTGTTAGTGAATATCAATGAAGGATCTTTAAGTTCCATACCATCTTCGTTTGAATTAACAGTTAAAACATATCCATCTTTGTTAGTATATGCTGTGTCGCTTACATCTGTTAAATCTAGGACTGTTTTATCAGTATCAACGCTAATAACACCTGTGCTATTGTTATAACTTACTAAACCATCGCCTGCTGTATCTGTTACAGATATAGCTGCTCTTGATCTAGCATCAGTGTAATATAGGTTTGAACCTTCAGCTAAGTCGTCTGTGTCAAAGTTTGACAAGTCTAGTGCAGAAACTGCCGCATCTAGTTGACTTTTGTTGATGGCATCGCCTGCCGCTGTTCCGTTTGCAAGTCCAGTTACTTTATTGCTACCCATTGCAATATCACCCGACATAGTTCCACCAGCAAGTGCTAGTTTAAGGTCGATGTTTGATTGTAATGTAGTATCTGCTGCCTTATAAGCTGTATCTAACGCCGTATCTGCCGCTGCACGATCAATTAGCTCTTGAGCTAAGCCTGCCGTGTTAGTTGCAATATCAGTTGCGTTAGCATTTACTAGTCCAGTCAATGTGCTATCAGCACCTTGGAATGCAGTTACAATTTCTGTAAGTGAATCTAGTGCTGCTGGATCAGTGTTGCTTAGAATACCTGCAATTGCTGTTGCGTTTACCGCCTCTGCCGCTTGTGCTCTTGTGGCTTCTGCTGCAATTGAGGCTGCGTTAGTTACAACGTCTGCTGCAATGGCGTTTTCTGCCGTTGTAGCTCTTGTTGTTTCTGCCGCAATTGCGTTAGCATTTGCAACTTCTGCCGCACGTGCTGTAGTTGCCTCTGCCGCTACCGCAGTAGTTCTGTCAGTAACTTCTTGTGCAATAGCATCTGCGTTTGCTTTAGCTTGTGCATCAAGTAATAAGTCAACTGCTTTTAAGTTAGAACCAGCATCAATGTAGTTTGAACCACTGTGTGCTGTATATGTTCCGTCTAAGTTCAGTCCACCACTTGCCTGTGTTGCTGTAATTTCTAACAAGTTAGCCGCTGCCGATGCCGCATTTGCCTGCTCAGCCGCTCTGGCTGTTGATGCCTCTGCTGCTAAACCGTTTGTAAGAACTAATTCTGCCGCTTCTGCTCTAGTCTTTTCAGTTAGAACTTCTGCATCAGTATAAGTTGCCGCTGCCGTAATAGCATCTGCTTCTGCCGTATCTGCATACGATTGTAAAGCTGTTGTTTGGGCTGCGTCTGCTGCCGTAAATGCACTTGTTACTACTACGTCTGCCGCAATATAAGCCGCTGTAACAACACCGTCAGCTGCTGCAAATTCTGTGCGAATTGCCGCTCTGTCTGTGTTTGCTGCCGCTAAGTTAGTATCAACTTCACCGTGAACTTCGTTTACTGCTGCAACTAAATCAGATGCTGTAGTATTTAAGTTACCAATTGTGCCTATATTAGTAGTATTAGTGTTTACTTCACCATGCACTTCGTTAATAGCACCAACAAGTGTTGTTGCTGTTGTGTCTAGTGATTGTCCACCTGTTGAAACTACTGCTTCTAAACTATCTAAACGACCTTCTGCTGCGTCCATTTCTGTTTCTAGTGTTACAATGTCAGCTTCGTTAGTTGTTAAACGTGTTCCGTTAGCTGTAATTAGACCTTGTAAAGTTGAATCAGCGGCTGCAAAAGCATCACCAATTTCTTTTAATGTGTCTAATGCACCATCGGCATTTAACAAGATAGCGTCAACACGAGCTGATTCAGTATCAATGTTACTTTGTAACGTTGCGTCTGCTGCCGCTCTGGCTGTTGATTCAGTTGTAATAGCTGCTGCGTTTGTAGAACCAGTTACTGTGTTAGCGTCTACGTCTGTGCGTAAACCTGCTTCAATACCAGTTGCACGTGTTACTTCATTTGTAATAGCAGTAGTGTTTGCACCTTCTGCCGCTCTAGCAGTTGTGGCTTCCGCCGCAATTGCGTTTGCGTTTACAAGTTCTGCTGCTCTGGCTGTTGTAGCTTCTGCTGTAATGTTAGCTTGTAACGTGTTATCTGCAGATGTTCTATCTGTAACTTCTTGTGCAATTGCTGCCGTGTTAGTTGCAATGTCACTTGTGTTAGTTGATATGTCACCAGCGTTAGCTGTTACTTGAAGTTGAATAGCTGCGTCTGCCGCCTTATAAGCTGTATCTAGAGCCGTGTCAGCTGTTTGAAACGCTGTAGTTACTGCCGCGTCACCACTATCAATACGAGCTTTTACAGTGTTACCATTTGTTCCGTCTACAGTTGCATCACCAATTAGTGCTGCGTCTTCTGTATCTGCATGTGCAATCGCTGCCGCCTGTGCCGCGTTTGCTTTAGTAGTTGCGTCTGCTGCCGCTGTTGCCACAGATGCCGCATCACCACTAATTCTTGCAGTTTCTTCTGCAGTGATATTAGTTTGTAATGTAGTGTCTGCTGATGCACGTGAAGCCGCTTCAGTGTTGATATTACCTTGTAATGTAGTATCAGCACTTGCTCTTGCAGTTGCTTCAGTTGAGATAGCTGTAGTATTTGACGCAATTAAGGCACTAAAGTTACTGTCAGCTGCCTGGAACGCCGCTACAATTTCTGTTAACGAGTCTAATGCTGCTGGATCTGTATTGCTGATAATGTCATCAATACGTGCTGTTTCTGTGTCAATGTTTCCTTGTAGAACACCTTCGCGTGTGTCTGTGTATGCTTTTGCGTCTACTTCGGCTTGGTCAGCATATGCTTCCCAGGCTGTAGTATTTGCAGTTGTTTGAGCTGTGTCAGCCGCTGCCCACGCCGTATTAATACTTGTAGTTTGTGCCGCATCTGCTGCCGCCCAAGCTGTATTAATTGCTGTTTCACGTGTGTCAGTGTATGCTTTAGCATCTACTTCTGCTTGATCGGCATATGCCTCCCACGCTGTAGTATTTGCTGTTGTCTGAGCCGTATCTGCTGCCGCAAAATCAGTTCTGATACTTGTATCAGCGTTCTGTCTTGCAGTTTCTTCAGAAGCGATATCAGCCGCGTTTGCCGCCTCAGCTCCTCTGGCAGTAGTTGCCTCTGCCGCTAAATTTGTTGTTAAGGTTGAGATATCTGCGTTAGTGGCTGAAATTTCAGCTGCTAATCCATTTGTTAATGTTGTGATATCACCTTCATTTGCAGTAACACGAACGTCTAAGGCATTATCTGCCGCTGTTCTTAATCCTGCTTCAGTAACTACCGCTGCTGCGTTAGTTGCCTCAACTCCTTGTGCTCTAGTAATCTCAGCCGCAATATCACTTGCGTTTTGAGTTTCAGCTGCTGTTGCTCTAGTAACCTCATTTGAGATTGCTGTGGCGTTTGCTGCAATACCTGCCGTAAATACTGAGTCTGCACTTTGGAATGCAGTTACAATTTCACTAAGCGAGTCTAGTGCTGCTGGATCTGTGTTACCTATAATATTTGTAATCTGTGTTTGTAATGCCGTATCTGCTGCCTTATAAGCTGTATCTAGGGCACTCTCAGCCGCTAATGCACGTGTTTCCTCGTTTGAGATAGCAGTGGTGTTTGCACCTTCTGCCGCACGAGCCGTAGTAGCTTCGTTTGTAATTGCTGTTGTATTAGCCGATTCTGCTGCTGTGGCGCGATTCGTTTCTACTAAAACTGCTGCTGCGATATCTGAAGCAACTGCTGTCTTGGCTCTAGCATCAGTAAAGTATAAGTTTGAGCCTTCTGATAAATCATCGGTATCATATGAACCAATAAGATCAGCTGCTGAAACTTTCTTCAAAGATGATGAAGCTGCGACGTGTAATAGAATTGTATCTAACGAATTAACTGAACTTGCACCTGTTTGGCCAGAAACGGATGCTGCGTCTAGTTTGGATTCGGTTACTGATGCGTTAGCAAGAGCCGGCGTTTTTATTTGTCTAAAAGCCATGTTAGATTTCTCCAATCAATATATTGATAAAAACATATAAATTCTTTTATATGCCCAAGACAATGAGCTCACACTCATTGCATAATGTTATTTATCAATATATTGTGAAGATTATAACGTATGAAAATGATATTTATGACTTTAATTTGGTAAGTATCTAAAGTCAACTACTGCGTTAGTGGATGGTGCAGTAGTAATGGTTAGCGTTGATCCGCTAATGCTGTATTCAGTTGGTGGTAGAATTAATCCGTCTACAATAACCAATACACTGTGAACAGTATGTCCAGGTTGTATTAAGTAATCTGTAGTGGAGTTGTTTCCTGTATACTGACTACTAGTATATATCAAATTTAAGTGATGGTTTTCTATACTGTTATTGGCAGGTGATGACATTGTTGCATATGGATATCTATACTTGACATAAATGTTAAATCCAGAATCTGGTAACACATTAAATGTTAGCGTAGTTCCACTTACAGAGTAGATGCTAGGTCGTTGTAAGACATCGTTAACATACACATCAATTTCTTCTTCTCCTGCTGGAGCATCAGTAAGTGTAAATGAGTAACCTATACCGTCTGCTGTAAATTCTTGTGATGCTGGAAGTGACGACTGTGTTAGTTGTCCGTCTACAAAACTAAATCCGCCATTACCATCTGTTTGTAGTATTTGGCCGTTTGTTCCGTCACTGATACCTAAGTCAAGTATTCCACTTACATCACTAGCAATTGTTATGCCTTTTGATCCAGGTGTTGTAACTGGTGTAATAGTAATATTATTACCAGCACGAATATCAATTTCGTCAACAGCACTTGCAACAATATCAGTTGGTGTTAAATCACTTACCGTATCGTATATGTGCCACGTTTTAAACGTTGACTCAAGTGTAATTGTAACTGTGCCATCGCTGTTGTCTGTTAGTGCAAAACCACCATCAACATCAAATTTCAATCCTGTTACATCTGCTACACTTACGTTTGATGACGGGTCGTTAATTTCTTCAACTGTAAGTGCCAAATCGCTTCGTATAGCGGTGTTTACGTTAGCAAGCTCTGTTGATGTTGCGAACGTTCCATCAGCTGTTTGAAACGCATTTACGATCTCTGTAAGCGAGTCTAGTGCTGCAGGATCTGTGTTTGTAAGTATGCTTTGAACTTGAGATTGTAGTGTGCTAATATCAGCTGATATACTTGCTGATGCTACGCCAAACTGTCCGCTGTATGTAGCACCTGTAATATAAACACTTTTACCTGTAAACGATTTACCATCTGGTAAGTTTTCACCAATAAAGTTTAATACACCTGATTGATAATCAAAGAACCATTCATCGTTATTACCACTACCAGTAGTAAAGACTTTGTTGGACATTGTTTCAGCACCAGCAGAATCTCCGCTAGTGTGAATATAAACGTTTACAAGATATGTTGATCCAAATTCTGTTGGAATCCAGTCTGTTATTCCTGTTTTCCATGTTCTGTTTGTTGACGCTGTAATATCAGCTGTAGTTTCAACTGCCGTTTGTAGCGTTACATAGCTATTAGAAGCAGAAGGTTTTACACTTGGTATTTGTGCCGACTCTGCCCAAATCGTATCACCACGTATCAGTAGTGGACTTGGTAAACTTTCGTTGGCCGCTAATTTATTAAAGACTGTGTCAGTCTTAGTGGCACCGAATCCAACTTTCTTAAATAGATAGTCTAACTTTTGATTATCGGATATTGCCATTAGTTAGCTTCTCCTATTGATAGACTGTTTATTTGTTTGCCACTAGCAATTGCTATTCTAACCAACACAACATTGTTTGTTGCATTACTCATGTTTTCAGCACCTAGTGTCATTGTGTAGCTTGAGTTAATGCTTGTGTTTGTTGGAACAACATCTGCACCTGTTAATGCACAGCCATCTGATCCGTTACCTCCGTTTCCAGTATCACTACCAGGAACACCTGCACCTGCATATTGACTTGTGCATTCGATCCAACCATTTAATCCACTTGCAGTATCTATGCCAGTTCCAGGAGCTGCAATCCACATACCTGCAATGCCCGTAGAGTTAATGCTAATGTCGAAGTTAGCAACAACTTGTCTACGGAATGCAAATGTAAAGTATTGTGTTCCTGTATCTGAACTTCTATCAGGACCAACTGGTAGGTAGCCTGTGCTATAATCTGCAGTGTCGTGTTTTAACACACCCCATCTTACAGTAGCTTCTTGACTTCCACTTACACTAATTGCACCAGTAAATGGTGTAGCAGTATAATCAGTTGATCCGACAATAGTAGGAGTGTCCGTAGAATCCGCCACAAAGTCTGCAATACGAATTGCATTGTCTGTGACTACCCCATTACCTAAACTGGATTCTACAGGTATGGACGACTCAATTATTCCAAATGGTGTCGCTGTATGCACTTGAACTTTCTCGGGAAGAGAAACAAAGTTTCCAGTGCCATTGACATTATATGCTCTAACTTTCAAAGTTTCCACAGCCGCTATACTTGAATTAGTAATATCGATTGTTTGATCAGCAAATTGATAAGTTAAAGTGTTCGCTGTTGGAATGCCAGCGTTTAGGTAAGGGGTATTCTCTAAATCTGAATAACTCTTATATTGAGTGCTAATAGTTGCGCCACTTGTGCTTTCTAAATTAGCACCATTAGATATTTCAAACACATTATTTGTATCTCTATATGCCTGTCCAATCCAATTGTTTACTGTAACACCAGCCATTGTTAATTTTGGACTTCCTGTGTTATAGTATGGTATGCCCGAAATATATCTATAGCTACCGGCAACATCTTCTGTAAGTGTTGCACTAGCTACATCAATAGTTGGGCTACTTGTTAGGTCGTCACAAACCACTGTAACATAGTTTGTGTTGCCTGTTTCACTGTGTTCTATACGTTGGTCGTTAACACCAATTGTATATTCAGAAAATGGTTTAGAAATTTTTGAATCAAATGTTTGATAAAAACCTGTAGGATAAGTTGAAGAACTTATACTATCGTTTGCATCTCTTTGATCACTAACAACAAGACTTCCAAAAGTGCCGTTTTCGTTTAAGGAAGTTGTAAAGTTTTGAGAACCATCGTCGACGCCATTGACAACTGATTTTACTGTTCCACTTAATCCATTATATGAATTTTGTGCAACACTAGTGTCAAGGTTTCCACTTGTGTATCGTCTTGCTGTAGTTGTTTCCAAACTTGCACCTGCTACTAATGGAGCTGATGCACTGTTTTCTGTGAACCCATGTGCCAGTTTAGGACTAAGTCCTTGTGCTGAGTCTGTTAGTGAAATTGTTTTGCTACTTAATCCGCTTGGTGCATTTGGAACTGCATTTACTTGAAAGGTTAAGTTAGCTGAATCTGTTTGTGCGGTTATATCCGGTGTTCCGCTTGCTGTAAAGTCTAATTGGTAGTTACCTGGTGTAACACCTGTAAAGTCATGTTGGACACTGTTTAGTCCTGCTTCATTATCATTAGCACTGCTATCGTTCCAATCATATTCATGATTGTCACCATTTTCACTTGTGTTACTTACAGTAACTAATGCTCTGTTTACGCCGTCATAATCTACGCCGTCATATACGTCATATTGATTATCGCCATTGCGATCTGAAACTGTATCTGCACTACCTGAGATGCTTGCTCTAACATCTGGCTCAACATGAATTGTAAAGTTTGAACTTGAGAAAGGACTGTTACTATGATCGTTTATAACTTGTAAGTTACCTGTAAAGTCTTGAGGTGTATTATTGCTTGAAAGTGTATACTTATGTGATATTGTTTGTCCTGTATCACCAGATTGATTACTTCCTGCGTTTACTGTTGTGATTGTTCCATCGCCAAACGCCCATCTATACGTTGTTCCAAACTGTGTGTGATTACCAATTGTATTTTCTGTATTGTTTGTAAATATTACAGTAAGACCGTTATTGGCTTCTTCGTTAATACCTGTAGTAAGATCAGAAGTTGTGTCGGGCGTGTGTTCATCATAAATTTTATATGAAGCATCGTCGTCAATTGGGAGTAATGATGGCGTAGCTGTGCTATGACTGTCTAATGTTAGTGTAACGGTTCTTTGCACTTCTGCTTCTGTGCTAAGAGCAAACGTGTGGGCTAAACGTCCTCCACCAACACCGCCTGCTACACTATCGCTATTAATAACTTCATCTGATGAGCCATCACCCCAATTCCATGTGTATTGAATTGTTGCTCCTGATGTGTTAGTTGTTGTATTTTCAAAATAGACAGTATCGCCATCATCCCAATATGTAATTGCGTTGCCACCTGTTGGTGCATCGTATACTACAAATGAAACTGCTGGGTCGCCTGTAAAAATGGCTATGTAGTCTTCTCTTATTTTTTGTGCTGAGCTACCTGCTCCTGTTCCTGTATTGTTAAACGCTGTTACGTCTACATCAAACGGAGATCCGCTATTAGAAGCATATGTATGTGTGGGAGTTGAATCTGTTGTGGCTGTGGTTGTATTTCCGTCACCCCAATCAATTGTATATCTGTTTGGATTACCTACTGAGCTAATAGTTAGTGTTGCTGTTAATCCTGCACCACCTGATGTTAAGTCAGAAACAAAGTCTACGGACTTAACATAAGAATCTGTTCTTATATTTTCAATGATTTCAAGTATGTCATCTGTGTCAGCGTCATTTCCGCTATCAACAGCCGTAAGTCTAGTTTCTAAAAATATTTTTGTGACAGCATCTTGATCATCAACAGGATCTACTACATCAACGATTCTGTTTGTTTGGGCACTAATATTGTTATTGCCCTCTGCATCAAGTTTTAAATCTTTATCACTTGTTGATATCTTTCCACTATTGTGGTTAATATTAATCGACATACTCTTCCCTTTTTCAACTTTACCATAATGGTTATGTTACTTACGCAACGATATTAAACGTTTACGCTAGAACGGAAGTGCGAAACAATGTTCCAACTGCCATTTACAAATACTAATGTTGCACTATCGCCTTTTGCTGTAAAAGTGATTGAAGTAAAACCTGCTCCATTTGTTGGAGTAACTGTAGCAGGACCTGATGGGGTATCTGATACAGTAATAATTTTTTGTTGGCCTTCTGTGCCATCTGCTAAAACAAGAGCAACCGCAGTAGAACCATCAATTGCTGATAATGATGTGCTTGCTGTAATTTCTGTTGTTTCAGTTGTTGTGCTTACAATAACTGTTTGTATATTGAGTTGATCCCACATATTGGAACTACTACCAATATCGTGTGTTTTTGTAACGCTTGGCAGTAAGTCAGTTGATATGTTGCTGTTAAATGCTACAGATCCACTTGCGTTTCCTAGTGTTATAACATCACCAGATGAAACTATTGTGCCTCCAATATATAAACTTCCACCAACCCATGCGCCGCCTTCGACATGCAGAGCAGAGTCTGTGCTACTTAAAGCATTTAAATCAAGATCTTTAATACTTTTAATTACTAATTGATCGTTATCTGGTTTTATATATGATGCCATACGTTATTCTTCCTTATGTTCTCTTTACAATATGTATTTATCCAAAAAAAGAATATATATATTTAGAATTAAAAAAGGGCCCGTTAAGGCCCTTAATTATTGCAATAATTTTTAAATTAATTTAAAATTTAAATGATGCACCGATTGCCGGTGTTAAACTTTCTGCATCTGTATCATACGATGCTTCTGCATAAAGATCAATTCCCTTGAATGAACTTTTAACTCCTGCACCAACGTGTTGAAGTTTATTATCTTCGTCGCCGTTAACAAACACTGAAATTACTCCAGCATTTGCATTTACTTCATATCCTAGCTTATCAGCAGAATATGTTGCTGTGCCACCCACTGACATGCTTGATGTAAGGTCAAGTGATGAACTTACGCCATAAGATTTTGCTTTAGTGTCAGTGTTATAATCAATTGCTGCACCCATTCCGATAACACCGACTTTAAAGTCGTATGCTGCCTGAACGTTATCAAGATCAGTTACGTCAGTTGATAAACTGTCAAAACCGGCCATTAATGAAAGACCACCTGCTTTAGCCATCACTGATTCGTTTACCGTAGGATTAGCAAGTGTAGTTGAACCTACTACTTCTAGTCCTGCTGATGGGAACAAGTCGCCTTGCTTACCTAGTGATACTGTTGCACCTGCAACTGCTGTTCCGATCTGCCAATCACCTAATGCAATTGTGCCATCTGTAATTTTAAGATCAAACCCACCAAACGCTGGACCAGTTGAATCTAGGTCAAGGTTAAGTGTTGTGTTACTGACATACTTGCCAGTTGTTGAGTTTTTAGAAACATCAACATCAATAGTTGTAGTCAACGGAAGAACCGGTGATGCCGCTACTGTGGTTGTTGTTGTTTCGGCCTGTGCTGCAACTGATGTTGCAAACAGAATAGCCAAAACGCTTACTGTTGTTTTCATATTTTTTCCCTCTAAAATGCTAACTTCGTAGTCAGCTTCTATCCATTAGTTAACTCAATAACCAAATGTAACTTTTAATTATACGTGTATATGTGAATCTTGTCAACCGAAATGTTGACTTTTTTATTTATCAAAAGAACAGGCCCCTTAAAAGGGACCTGCTCCGTCAATATATCTAATTTAAGTATTACTTAAATGATAGGTTACCTGCATTAACGTCAATTTTCGCTAAGTAGTCAGCCGCGTTACCAAGAGATGAAGCTTGGTTGTTAAGCTCTACATAACCATAACGTGTCATGAATGACACTGTTGGCTCGAAAGTTGCCGGGTCTAATACTGTGCCTGAAGACATAAGTGGGATGTATGGGCAATAGAACGCTGCTGCGTCGATTTCGCCTTCACCTTTATATCCAACAAGAACTGGTGTAGAATCTGATGCATATTGATCAACAAATACACGAACAGTGTTATTCAAAGTTCCAACAAATTTAGTGTTAGTTGGTGCTTCAAATGGACCTTCAGTTGTTCTTGCGAACGCTGAAGTTGTCGCACTTTGTAGAACAGTTAACATAGTTGGTGAAACAACTACGTAGTTACCTGCGCCACGACGTGTTCTTGCTGCGATCAAGTTAGCTGCTCTGTTAATAAGAACTGCTAGTGCGGCATGCTGGTCACCAACGAAAGTTGCTTGACCTGATACTGCTGCTTGATCATATGAGTCAGTAGCTGTGCCTGCCAGTGTGCGTAATGAAGTTAGAACTTCTTGGTCAATTTCAGCAGTAATTTCTTGTGCAAGTGCTTGCATAATTTCTGCTTCTACGTCTAGACCGTGCATTGAATTGGCATCTTGTGCCGCTTCAAAAGTCCAACGTGCTGACAATTTACGTGTTTTAGCTTCAACTGTTTGTTTCAACACTTGAATTGACATTTTACGTCCTGCTTCAGCTTCTAATGAGCTTGTTGAAGATGGACCACCTGTAGCCGCATCACCTGAGTAACCTTTTGCAATTGCAAATGGGCTAAGTGCTTCATCACCAGCGGCAACACCTGCTGCTGCTTGTGAATAACGGATACGTAAAGTGTGGATCTGGCCTACTGGACCAGTCATTGGTTGAACACCAACTAATTCGTTCGCAATAACCGTCGGCATTACACGTCTGATTACTGGTAGAATTACTTTGTTTAATGTTGCGATGTTGCCTGACATAGTTGATCCGGCAGCTGCTGATTCTGAAAGATAGCTCTTGGTATTCTCAAGAACTGACTCCATAACAACCTTTTTATTGCCGTCTAAACCGTCAGTTAGGGCGCCTTTAGTTACGTCCCAATTTTCAAATAAGTTTGACATGGTATACTCCTTAATTTGTAATGATACCTGCTAATTTTTTGAGGTTAATAATTTCAGCTTCGCTGCTAGTTTCCTGCGTAGTTGCCTGCTTATCACCTGTGATCTCAGTCTTCTGAGTCTCATTTAGCTGTGTTTTGTTTGTTTCTGCTTTCTTTACTGTTTCATTTAACACTGTTGGCAGATATTTATTAAATGCTGCTTTCAGTTTTGGTGTATTAACTGATTCAAGTAAGTTTGACATCAACTTACGTTTGTCTTTTGACAAAGGTGCTAATAATTCAGCCATTGCTGTTTCACGTGCTCGGCTTTCGTTGATTGCTGCAACTTCTTTAGTTGCTTCTTCAATTTTAGCCTCTCTGTCAGTGATCTCTTTTTGTGATTCCTCTAATTGAGTCTTCACGTCTAAAAGTTCTGTTGAAAGTTTAGAGATATGTGTGCCTTCTGCAAGGTGTGAACCCATGAATTCAGCTGCAAATGTTTCGAAAATTTTGCGACCGAACATGTTTTCTTTAGCGGATTTTATATCCTCTTTAAGCATACCTAGTTCTGTTTTAATTGTAGATTCTACAATGTCAGCTAGTTTGCCTGAAGATTTATCAATAAAGTCTGCTTTTGCTTTAGCAATCATATCTTTACCTTCTGAGACAAGTTTAACCTTCTGTTCAATAAGGTCTTTCTTGTCCTGGTGGAATTCGTTAAGTTCTGAAGTAAGTTGTTCCATAACAAAGTCTTCCAACTTCTCAAAGTTTCCTTCTTGAAGTTTTCTGTCTTCGCGTAGTTCTGTAACCTCTTTTTTAAGAGTTTCCATTACAAAACCATCAAGTAGTTCTGCATGTTCTGAAATCTTACGCTTATACTCTACCTGAGCCTCAACTGCTTTTTGTTTATCTGCTTGGAATTCTTCTAATTCGCCTTTTATTGTTTCAGATAACATGCTATCAAGTGCGGACACCATCTGCTCTTTATCTGTTTCATAACGATTAGCGAATTCTTCGCGTAATTCAGTTGTGATCTCTTCACGAGTTTCTGCTAGTTTCTCATTCCATGCTTCGGAAAGTGTTGAACGCACTTCTTCTGATAGGACTTCTGAACTTAGGAGTTGTTCTATTGCATGAGCCATTACTTTCTCCTAATATCTAGTGATTCAATGAACTTCAATACCTCTTCCTGGAGATATTTTTGTGCTGCATCATCTTTTGTTTTAGCTGCGGCAACGTCTAGTAAAATATTACCTCTTTTGCCATTCATAATTTGTTCATAAAGTGGATCTGGATACGCATCGGGAGCCGATGGGTTTGCAACTATGTCAACCGTTTGGATTTCAAAGTCGCTTACATTTCCACTTTCTGTAACATTACCACTACCGCGTGATGATACACCAAGTTTAACGCCGTTCTCTAATAGGGTAATACAAATATTTCCCATTGGAGTTGGCAACAATTTTAGTCTTCCATAACCATCGCTACCTTGCATCCACATACGTTCAATCATATGTGACACTCGGTCCAAATTAACTTGTAAGTCATCTGGGTGGTCAGCTTCGCCTAATACTGTAAAACCCTCGTCAATTTTACTCTGAACTGAATTAACAGCTTTGGTAATTTCATTAACGGGGTAAATTCTTTGGTTCTGATTTTGTTTAGCACCTTGGACAAAGATACCTTCCATGAACAAGTTTTTACCGCCTTTGCCGTTATCCACGGCTTCGGTTACGATTTTAGCTTGGTCAAATGTAAGGTGTTCTTTAAGTGTAAACATTACGCAGATTTACCTTTTTTCTCAGCGCCATGGCCTTTAGTCTCCGGTGATAGTTTAGCACCATCTCCTGGATGAGCTACGCCCATATCTTTTGCTGATTTGTCTGATAAACCTTTGTCAGATCCTTTGCTGTCTTTTGTCATGTCAACTGCTTTGCCGCCCATGTCATTTTTACCTGCAACTGGTGATGCTTTACCATCATCGCCTGCTGGCATGTCTACTGGGTGCATTGCGCCGTCTTTACCGACTTTCTTTAGATCAGCTGCTTCTTCAAGTTCTTCTGCATCATCGTCTGATTCTGCTTCTTCAGTAACTTCGTCCGCTTCTTCTTCTTTTGCCTCTACAAACGCTTCTTCCATTTCTGGTTCCATGTCCATTTCTGGTTCCATGTCCATTTCTGGTTCCATGTCGCCTTCAACTTCGTCGTCGCCCATAATTTTGGCAAATTCTGCTTTAAGATCAGATAGTGCGTCTTCCACACTAACTAATTTGTCTTCGATGTCACCATGCTCTTCGTCATGTGCGTCTATATCGCCGTCCATGTCTATGTCTGCTGGTGTTTCTTCATCTCCGCCTAACTCTTCTGCTGCTTCCAAGTCGTCCATTTCTGGCTCCTCATCTTCACCAAAAGCCTCTTCGGCCTCAATTTCTGCTTCATCTGATTCGATGTCATCTAGGAAATCATCAGCTTCTTCATTGCCGATAGCTTCTTCAATTTCTTCTTCTGCTACGCCATCTTCAACGATTTCATCTGCTTCGACGATATCATTCCAGATTTCACGTGCTTTTTCAACGAAAGCCTCATGTAATAGATCTGAAGCTGATGCTTCGTCTCCGTTCACTAAGCTCTCGATTATCTTTGTATAACGATCTCGAGTACTCATTGTTTTGTTCTCCTTTAACAAGTCAGGTTGTAACATATATATTTAAGAAGTCTTGGTGTAGACCAACATATAATACATAAAAAACCGCACTTTTGATGCGGCCCGTATTATATTTACCATTTTAGGCGATTATTCGCCGTCGTTACCTGCAGATCCGTAGATATCTTTATAACTTTCTACACGTTCTGCATGTTCTGCCTTTGCAAGCTCTTTCATGTTACGTAGCTTATGCAAATGACGTAATGTTAACTTAGGACGTCTAGTATCATCTAGATCCCATTTGTTATAGTTATCATCTTCGGCGTTTTGCGCCATGTCACTAAATCTCATCTGTATCTCCTTCTAATCCTGCATCATTTCCTAGTGGAGATGTGTCAGCACCGGCATCAAAGTCGCCTTCTCCTTCTTCGTTTTCGGCGTCTACATCTGTTGGTTCAAATGTGTCTAGGTCTGTGTTTCTAATACCCATACCACCTAAATCTGTCTGTGAATCATTAGTAAACGAGTTTTGAGAATTTTCTTCTTTCCACATACGCTCGTTATTAATAAGTTCATCTTCAGTTAATCCAAGATACTTACTTAATATAAATCTCTTAGACATGTATGGTGTTGCTTCAACTTGTGAGAATAGACTTGCACGTGCTGTGTCAAGTTCTAGCTCTCTGTATTGACTAAAGCTCTGTGGTTCAATAAAGTTTAATTCAAATAAACTACTCGAAACTTCAATACCTCTGTTCTTTAAGAACATTTTAAACTCTTTGTCCAATGGTGGAAGTATTGTGTCTTGTAATCTTTCACAGTATTTGCTGAACCTAAATTCTTGTATCATTGCTGTGCCAACTCGTCCGTCAGTATATGATGCTGATCCGTCCTCAGCTCCTGTTGGTAAGTAACTACTTGGTATACGTAGTCCACGCATTAGTTTGTTATTGAAATATTTTAGGTCATCAATTTCGCCTAGGTTTTCACCACCTGGTAAAACTTCAACTTTAGATCCACGTCCTTCTGCCGTTTGGGCAAAAAAGTAATCTTCCATGATTGACAGCGGGTTATACGCTGCATCCATAACCTTTGTTCCACCACCACTCATATTTGGAATACGTGTTTGGTGAACTTCGTTCTTTGTTCGCTCAACAAAACTCATAGCTTTATGCGGTGGTAAGTTACCAACGTCTACATAAAATACTCTACGTTCTGGAGCTCTTTGAACACGATAGATAATAATACTATCTTCTAATAATTCTTTTTGTTTGTATACTTTAAATACACTATCAAGGATACTGTTACCAAATGGCCATGCATTTGTTAATCCATCACTTAATGCGATATGTAATACGTTTGCTGAATCAACAGCATACTCGGTTGTTCCGCCACCCGGTGCACCTGTTTGTATAACGCCTGCGTTGGATTTGTTGCTTGTTAATACTGTAGAACTTTGTGATACATCAGATGTTTGTTTTGTATCTACTACAACCATATCATGTAAGTTAAGACTGATATTTTTAATTAGATACTGCTCAATGTCTTTGCCTGTGCTTTCGTTAATAATAGCCTTGGAAACATCTTGCACATTAACCCAAAATAATTTATAGTTTTCTGGATCTCTAATAAAAAACTGATCGCCATATTTAATAGTTGCTCTGAATAATCCATGTATTCTTCTATCAAAGTCATTTATGTTGACCCATTGTCTAAGTGCTGTTTCTAATGCATTTACTTCAGATTCTGTTGCTTCTTCTTTATAATGAACTTTAAATGGTAACTTTGTATCTGGGTCTGATTGTGTGGCAAATTCAGCAATAGTATCTAGGGCTGAGTTAATTTCACTGTCTTGATCCATAATATCGTATTGAGTATAACGTTCAACACGATTTGGTTGTCCGCTATATACTTCAGGAAGCCAACTGGCCCATCTGTTTGTTTTTTGTCCAAATGATCCACTACCTGATGGATCGTATTTTGTAAAGTGTTTTTTCCAGCTCATATGTTAGGTTACCTTTATTATAAGTGTATTTATCTCGAGTTCATCATATCGATGTCAATATCTAAATTATATTTTTTATTGAGTCTCTTAACTATTGTTCTAAGTTGAACTAATGCCTCAATGGTATGTCTTTTACTATTGATAATTTCTGTTAATTCTTGACTATTGTTTATTTTACGCGATATATTTGGATTTGTCAAGTTATTTTGTATCATTTCTAATATCTTGCTTCGAACTGGTGAATTGCCAGGCATCATTTCCATTGATTTTGCTATTTCTGGCATTAGTGCTTGCATTATTTCTATATTACTAGAAATTGTTCTGTCTGGTGACTTGCCATGTATCGTTTCCTGATTCATGCTCTTTGTTTCTTTATTACTAAGAATTGTTCCGTCTGTGTTTGGAACAAATAGCTCTGCTGTGTTTAGTCCTAACTGATCTCCAACAATGTAAGGATTTCCTGCGTCAACTGGTCCACCATGTTTTCTTGTTTCTGCAGGTTGGATTGTTAAATGTCCACCAGTGTCACCTGATTTAAAATTATTAATAGTTTGACTTTTAGCTTCTTGTGGGACTATTTGTCCGGTTCCTGCGCCTGTGTCGTTTATTAAGTTATTATTATTAAGTATAGATGCTAATTCTTTAGAATACATTCCGGTATCATCATTAGTTACAATCTGATCACCCTGTAGTATAAGAATACTAGCACCCATTGAGTTATTAGCCCATGTATCTTTATCTCCTGTTTGCTTTAACGTGCTACCAGTTGTTACTGTCATCTTTGTGTCTGTGTCTTTATACTTTTCATCAAACTCCTTCATTGCATTTAACATACGTCTACGCATTTCTGGTGCAAGTGAATTTAACTGCATTAATGAATTTTCAACATTTTCAATTTGTGTTAGTCCTTCAATATCTTCTTCTGTAATGTATCCGACCGATCTATTGGCTTTTTTTGCTTCTTTAACTTTTGCAGTATCGCCTTCCTCATCTGCAGCTGATTCATATTGAGGACGATATGCTACGCCACCTGTTACTGCAATTGTGGCATCTTGCATGTCAACGCCAATTTTCCCACCAAAGTTGTTTGTCTCTTGTTCACTTTCAGATAGAGCCGCAAGTGATGTCATTTTATTACTTGTTTTACCAAACAAATCATATACACCATTAAATATAGTAGCCACTGTTTCCATGTCCATAGTAAGTGTTTCTTGCACTTCCAAGAAACGCCTAGTCATGTTATTCATTTCCATTGTAACTTTACCTGCTTCCTTTAAATTTTTCTTCATATTTGCTTTTTCTTTTGCAAATTCTTCTGGGTTTCCTAAATTACCAAATTTACGTTTTAATACAATTGCATTTGCTGCCAATCGTTGTGTTTGTCCAGATATAGTATCTGCTGCCGCATTAAATGTTGAAAACCTTGTTGTATCTGCAGTGTTAAGAGCATTAAATATAAAGTCACGAACATCATCATTTGATGCTTCACCTGTTTGCATCATTGCTTCTATACCTTCAACGAAATTAGGATAAACATTTGCCAGTGCGGCCTCAGAACCTTTCATCATTTCCTGCATTCTGCCGCTTAGATCAAAACTAGTAAAATCACCAGTTTTTGATTTTTCAAATGCTTCTTGTTGGAATGCATCCAATAATACTTGCATATGCTCATCGTCTGGTGCTAATAATCCTACATTCTTAGTTATAGCTTTAAGAGTATCTGCCTTATTTGATAAGCCTAGATCTTCCAATGACATTGCTGCCGCTTCGCCAAATTCATCAAAGGCGCCAAGTTGCCTACGCATTGCTTCGTTTCTAGTTAATGATGTTAAACTGGCAACTGTGCCTGCTTCTATTTGTAAGTCAATAAATGACCTATTAACATCTTCAGCACTATTATTCAAATCTGAATTTATCATTCCTGTTCTACGTGCATAATGTATAAACTCACCGTATTGTGATTGCATGTCTTTACTAGACAATCCCAAGTCTCCAAAGTTTCCTGCTGTCTCATCTAACGCTTGATAGAATCTTGTAAATTGTAGAACACCTTCGCTCATTGTTCCGCCTAGTCCTAACATACCTTCGCCAAAGTTATGAACATTGTCAATTAATGATGTGTATGATACACCTGTTGATAATGTGTTTTTTCGTAATTCGTCAAATGCAGCTGCGCCGCCGTTATATACAACACCTGCATCAATTATTTTTGACTGAGCTCCTGCAAACTGTTCTATCTTAGCTGCATTCCAACCTGCATATGCTAACATGGCATCAACTGCTATATTACCTGCTGTTCCTAGTGCGTTTGACCATAAACTACCTGATTTCATAAGACCGTCAAACAGTTTTAATCCACCCGATGAATCTTTTGCTCCTTTGACTAGAGAGCCGCCTGCACTTACAATTGCACTAAGTGGTTTTTCTGTATTACCAAAGAAAGTAGCAGTTTTCATTAGACCTTCTGAATTTTTAACTAATAAGGTGGAGAATCTTTCAGATTTCTTTTCTTGTTGTTGATCTTGCACATTATCTTTTTGTGTTGCTGTTAGCAATCCGGAAATTTCTTTTTGAAGATCATTTACATTACCGCCTACCTTAGACATCATCTTATTAAGATCTTTAGATGTTTTATTTTCTGCAGACATATACGAAACAACTCTATTCATTGTTTCTTCGCTTGCCCACTGTGGCACTTGAACTTCCATTCCACCCAAGTTTAATGTTACCATTCTGTCTGCCATTTTATTGTTCTCCGCTCATTTCTATTTTTAACTTTCGCATTTCATCTGCCAGTTGTGCTTCTAGTGTTGCCAATTCAGTTTCTTGGCCTTCTGTTAAAGGAATGTCGCCTTCTACTATTTTTAGTATATCTATAATTTGCGTTTGTAATGCTTGTATTTCTGGTGTTACTTGTTTTGCTTCAGTTATCTGCCCTGTATTCATTGCATTTAAAAATTGATTTGCATAATCTGTTCTCTGGTTTAAATCAGCAGTGCGTCCAGAACTTGTTGCTGTTTTTCCATACACAACTCTATACACGGTATCCATATTTCCTAAATCTGACTTGTATTCTTGCCACCAAGGCAAATTAAAATAGGCAGCACTTGCTGCCGCTGAAATATTTGGGTCTAACATCAAGTCTGGATTACCTACTAAATCTTGACCAATCATTTCTCCAACAAGTTTATAATTTTCTTTACCTGTTAATTGTATAAAGCCTCGTCCTCTATACTTATAACCTTCACCTTCGTTGCCCATGTCACCACCATATACATAATCAAAAAATGCCTTAGGATCTTTTTTCAATTTGTCTAGTTGATCATCATTTAAACCTTTAACACGATTGCCCAGTGCTGCTCTAATTCTAATATTAGATGTTTTTGCATATGATTGTTCTTCTATCACTCTAAATGCTGATTCGCCTTGTATCATTCCTAATATATTTGCTTGTGCGACAGGGTCAGTAATTCCTTGTTCTTTTAATTGTGCTATAACTATACCTTGTAAGGAAGACCCTTGCTCATACTCGGATAGTCTATTTCTTCTTATTTTTCCCTTGTCTCCAATATATGATCCCAATTGGTCTTGATACGATGCTAAATGCCCAATTCTTTCTTTAAGCATATCTCGTTGATCTATTAATGGTTGTGCAATAGCTTCGGCCTCTGTAAGTTTTTTCTGTGCGTTAACTAACTCTAACTGAAGCCCAGAAATATCTTCACCTTTAGTTGATGCTGTTTTAATCTTAGCTTCAATATTGGCTACTTCGTCAACAAGTGTTTTATATCCTGTTTTCTTTATATCGCTACTTACAATATACATTTCATCTTGTGTAGTTTTTATAAGTGTTCTAATACTGATCATTTCTTTATATGCAGCTTCTTTATTCGCTTTGTCTACAATGGCGTTACTTTCATCATCATACCCCGGAACTGTGTTTGTTTTAATCGGTGCTGATCCGCCAACAGAATAATTATGATCTATATAGAACCGCTCGCCTGGACCAATATGTTTTTTGTCTTTTTCCAATGCTAGTTCCATACTAGTTTCTGCCGTGCGATCTAATCCAAATATATCTCTCCAGAAGTCAGCAAATGTTCCTACTGAACTTTCCAACACTCCCATCACTGTTCCCATTGTTTCAAATCCTGGAGTAAAGGTATGTTGAGCTTTTAAGAATGCTTTACTTAGTCCACCAAGAATTTCAATTGAATCGTCTGCTCCATCAATTGCCTCGCTTGCTGATTCCATCTTTGCTCTCATTTCTGCTTCGGTGCCTGAGAAATATTCTTCTGGCAATAGATTCATGCTTGCTATTAATCTATTGACTTCGATACTTGTGGGATCTATACCTGATAGAGTAGGAGAGTTTTTTATAAGTAATAGTATTTCTCTAAATTTTGCAGCATTTTCTTCTGGTCCATTAATTTTTCCTTGTGCACCAGTAGATAAAAAGTCCATCATGCCTTCAAAGACTCCTGGATCAAGTCGTTGTAGCATTGCTGCAAGTTGTTCATTTTGTATATTATTAATCGCTGAAGTATCATACTGAATGTCTGAAACTGTGCCAGTGAATGTATCTGTTAACATTTTTGTAATCGTTTCGCCTAGTGTTGCATTGCCTAGCATAGCAAGCCAGTCTGCTGATTCTTGAACCTTCTTTGCTGCTCCCTCACCATATGTTTTATTTAAATATGCAGAATTTTGATGCATCGCTAATTGAAAGTCTGCATCTTCTCTTAGCATTTTTCTTGATTCTAATAAAGCACTACGTTGCACACCCAATGTATCAGCTAGATATATTCCCATAGAGTTTGCTGCTTCAAAACTGTCTATAACTCGTGTTTGATCAGCGTCATTAAGTTCATTAATTTGATTAAGTTTATACAACTGTTCTGATTCTTCTGCTAGTAAGCCTGATAACACTTTTGGACTATATCCAAAATTTTTAACTCTTTTTATTTTCTTATCATCGGTTAAAAAATTACTCATCAATCCTTGTCCTGATACTAAATTGTTCTGTCCTATATTAACTAAAAATTCTGATGTATTCTGAACCATTGCTGCATAATCTGTTAATGACATACCGGCTGCAACAGCATTACCACGCATGTGTGTATAATCTGATGTATTACCTAATACCATTCCCATATCAATCATTGTTCGTAGATCTTTTTCTTGCGTTGTTATTATTTTGGCAAAGGCTGCGCCGACACCTGTTAATGCAACTGCACCGCCTGTTGCCCAAGAAAATCCACTTGCTACTTTACCTATTTTACCACCTGCTGATGCTAAAGAGCTTGCTGCATGATCCATTGCTTCAGCACCTGCACCAGCAAGTTCGATCATTGATTCGAGTCCAGATTGTGAACTGCCGGATAATGATGCTCTGCCCAGCCTTCGTATGTTTTTGTCTGCCTGTTGCAACTTCTCCCTGCCGTCTATTACCGACTGATCAAGCTGGTTTGCTGTTTCTTTAATATTATTAAGCAATGCTTTAGCATCAGAAGCCGAGTTCAATCTAACAATAGCAGTAGCCAAAGCCGTAGTTTTTATACTGTTTGACCTTGTTAAACCGGCTAACTGTTCTGCGGTTTCTTCACCTGCCCACGGATATTGTGAGTAGACTGCTTTCATTGTATATTGTAATTCGTTCTGATCCATTGGTTTCCTTTAATTAACTGGTATTTTAATTAGATAAATACATTTATACTGTAACAGTATTTATGGAGATTAAATATGACAAACCCATTAATACAGGCTTATAGAAAGCCTGTTTTGTATGTATCGCTCCCAAGTGGTGGGAAATTTTACGATACAAAGCCAAAACTTAGTGTAGACGGTGAATTAGCCATTTATAGCATGACTGCTAGAGATGAGTTAGTTTCAAAAACACCAGATGCATTATTTAATGGCGAAGCTACGTTCAGCTTAATTCAAAGCTGTGCGCCTGATATTGGCAATCCAACTGAAATGCCAGTGAACGACCTTGTTGTTATTTTAATTGCAATACGTATGGCAACTTACGGAGATGCAATTGATGTGGATGTAAAATGTCCAGAATGCGACAATATGAACCAATTGACTGTGAGCACAAATGCTCTATTAGGTTCAGTTAAAGAAAATGTTGCATTAGATAAGGTTACACTCGATAACAAGTTTGTAATTAAGGTCAAACCTTATAACTTGCACGATAGAACTAAGTTACAAATACAACGACTTAAACAACAGAAATTAATTCAAAACTTAGCCGATGCAGAACTAAGTGATGAACAACGTCAAAAACAATTTGGCGAAACGTTTTTAGAAATTGCAGATTTAACTGTAACTCTTATTGCAAATGCAATTATACAGGTTAAGCCACCAGAAGGCGATACAGTCGAAGATGAACATCTTATACTTGAATGGCTGAAAAGTATAACCAAAGAAGATTATGATAAGATCAGAGAAACAGTTGAAGAATTAAGTGAAAGTGGTGTTGATACTAAGTTTGATGCTGAGTGTATTGAATGTAAACATACATGGAACACTAACATAGATTTGGATATTGCAAATTTTTTCGCGGGTTGATAGCATCCCGACAACCCGAAGAAATAACTAAGTTAGTCGAAGACTACAATAAAGACTTAGAGAAAACAGAAGCCAGCTATTTAGATATAATTATCAAATCGGGAGGACTGTTATCATATAAAGATGTTATGACGATGCCAGTTGGCTCGTTAACAAAATTTGTTGAAAGGTATAATGCTCACACCGAAGAGCAAAACCAACAAATGAAAGCTGCTCAATCCAAGGGCAGAAGATAGTTATTGATCAAGCATTATGCGTTTATAATACTCTGCAGGCCAACTATCGTAATAAGATGTTTTATGTAATGATGCTCTGCGTCTAAGTAACTCAGGTCTTATTTGAATTAAAATCAAATCATATATATTTTTAACAAAATGCCCAGAAGTTTTTGTGCTTTTAAAATACATCAAGTCTGGGTTAAGTTCTTTGATTGTAGTTAGATCAATAGTATCTAAATCTATTTCATCACCGAAGTAACATACACCTACCATTTTTATTCTAGGGTCAAACTCAAGCATAGCTTCAGGATTAGGACCACTGCAATCTATAAATTGTAGTTTATTTTGGACTCTGGCAGTCTTTGCATACGGACATACAGGATATCCATCATCTTTTAAGGGTTCAACTTTGGTTATCACCCATTCTAAGAAGTCTTTTTGGAATTGTTCAAATTTACTCATAGCTATTCATTATCCATTATGTTGTTGTTTATATCGATGTCTTACGACATCATCATTATCGTATTGCTAACGCAATACTCAATGTATGTTTTTAACTCTATATTAATATCTATTAACAATAAGAACTAATTAACTACTATGTTATTTATGTTAGCTTATTTCCTAGATTTTTTATTCACACTTAGCTTGTTACAGCCAAGTGCAAAATATTCATTTCCCGTCAAGAATACCCACTCGTTATAGTAAAACCTTATTAGCACAAGGTAGTGGCGGTTAAGCGATACCACTTTACATACTGCTTATTAACGCAGAAACACTCTAAGCCATAACGACGACTGTCGAGCTATCCGTAAGTTCCAATTGTCAGGAGAGCTTACTCATTTCGGTTTGTCAAACCAATGCATTGACAAGGCACACCAGTTCCAGACACTTATGTATCTTCAAGGTGAGTCGAGCTTATCCCGACCAATCGGAGCCATGTGAGCCTGTGTTAGTTTTGTGTTAGTTTTGTGTTGGTAGATATTAGCGTTGTAATAGTAATTATGTGATACTTTAATTATCTGCTGATAATAACGTTAAAACGTTATTTCTTGTTATTAGCATAACATATGTGTTATAGCTTGTCGACCTTTTTTAAATGTTCTGTGAGAATCTTTGAACTGCCAACTCTCACATTAATGATACCATTGTAGTATTCATCTGATTCTAAAACTTTACGATCAAATTGTTCTTTTGCTTCCAAATAACTTAGAACTCCTCTACTAGGACAATAATACAAAATTTCTCTTGTAAACTTATCTTCTCCTAGTTCAAGGACATCTGCATTTAAGTGATCTGAAGAACCCCAATAAGTTTTCCAATCACTTTCTTTAGTGCCACGTCTTTTGTTTTTTTTGCCTTTAAGAGGCGGTTTGGTTGTTTTAAACTTTGCCAGCTTCTTACCTATATATTTCCGGCCGTTGGTAGTATTTGTGATTAAATACACAAATCCTTCTGCCTCTGGAGGTATTTCATCAACTATTATATTGTTATGAGTCCAATCGCTAGTTTTTCTTTTGCTTGTCAATGTTTGTTTCTTTTAATAGTTTTTGCAAAATGTCATGGCCAATTAAATTCTCATTAATTTTTATTGCAGGCCAAAATTCCCATTGCAACGGCAGTTTCTTTATTTCTGCGTGATCACGCATCAATAACTTCTAACTCTACGTTAAAAGTAGTGAAACCGTTTTCTTTAGTAACTTGTAAAACATTATCAACTCTACCCACTAGTTCATCTCTATGACTAATAAGTAAAATGTTTTTATGTCTTTCTCGTTCCATCTTCTTTAATACACCTAATGCACTTTCAACACCAATTGTATCCATTCCGCTGTCAACTAATTCGTCAATACAAATTAAGTTAATAGGATGATTCATACTTTCGAATACATCACGGAAGCTCCAACTGAGTCCAAGTATAAGTCGATTACGTTCACCACGTGATAAGTTATCAAAATCTAAGTCTTGTCCTAACTGTGTAATTGTTACAGTCAAGTCGCTTTGGAATTGCACTTCATGTGGTAAGCCTAAACGTGTAATATAATACTCTAATCGAGTATTTAAGAATTGTAAGTTTTGTTCAATAATTTTCTTACGAACAAAACTATCCTTGTTTGTAAGTAGCTTCAATAAAAAGTCTTGATGCTCCTTTAGTTCTGTAAGTCTATTTACCTCTGACCAGTCAACTTCCTGCAAACCAGTGTCTTTTAATGCGGTTATTTGTTCATCATATGGATTTTGCTCATCTTTAATGCGAACTAACTCTGTTTCAACTAATCCGAGTTTACCTTGATGTTCATACGCTTCTTTAACACTATTGTAATGCATCGTGGGTGCTTTGTTAAGTGGTCCTATGTCATTTAATGCATTATTATACTCATTAATCTTAGTATTATAATCATCTATATGCTCTTGGCTTTCTGTTACTGCCTCTGTTTTTTGCTTAACAAGTTCTTCATGTTTCTCATCATGTAGTTCTTGTCCACATGCATAACATTTATGATCTAACGTATCATTAAGATCCTTTTGTGCTTTGTTTAAGCGTTTTTGTTCTCTATCGTTAGTGCTGGTTAGTCTTGCTATTTCGGCAGTTAACGTATCTATTTGTTGCTTCTGACTAGTAAATTCTTCATAGTCTGTGTGTGCTTTTAGTTCAACTTCAATATCAATATGTTGCAAGTTTAACAGCTCTGTTTCTAAGTCTTGCAAGTCTTTATCACGCTTTGATTCCCATACTGTTTGCCTGCGTTCTAAGTCTGATATACTTTTACCAATACGTTCGTTTGCTTCTTCTGTGCCACGAATACGATATGTTTCTTCTGTTATTTTGTCTTTACTAATCTTTGTAAGTTCTTTTAGTATTTCTGCCTTTTCGCTAAGTTTAGTAATACCTAGTAACTGTTCAATCATATCACGTTGATCAGTTGCTCGCATACTAAGGAAAGGTTCTGTGTAAGTATTCAATGCAACAATGTGCTTAAACATTGTATGACCCATACCAATTACACGTTCAATTACACGTTGACTTTCACGGCCTTCGCCTTGCATTTCATCAGTAATTTCTCCGTCACTGCCTGCGCCATTAACAAGGAATTTAAAAATGTTTGGCTTACGCCCACGCTCTACACGATACTCAATTCCATTCATTTCAAAGTCAACAGTAACTAACATACCTTTGTTGTTTGTTTTATTAACTAAGTTATCTTTCTTAATATTATATAATGCGTTGCCAAACAATGCATAACTTAATGCATTAATGATTGTTGTCTTACCTGTTCCGTTACGTGACCCATCGCCACCCAAGTCCATGTTGTTACCCAACACAAGTGTTAGTCCTGCATTATCAAAATGGACAGCCTGTGTGACATTGCCCACACTCATAAAATTTCTTACAGTGATATTTTTAATTCTTAGCATATTATATTAATTACTTAATCCTTGATAAATGTCAATCAACATTTGTTTCTTGATAGTTTCACTTTGCACAGATTCTAATTGCGACAACACAATTGTATCTACATTTTCCACTTCGATATCAACACCTTGTTGCCAGTCGTTTGTGTGTTCTTCTTTTTTACTTGGTATCAAACTAATCTCACGTAAGTCATATTGTTTAGCAAATGTTTCTTTAATAAAGTTTGCTTCTTCATATGTAATACCTACATCAAGTGCCACACGAGCATATGTTTTGTCTGCTAGATATTTTTCTGGGCTATCAATAAGTTTGCTTAATGGCAGTGTGCGATACTTTGGTGCCTCTGGCCAAGGTAGATAATCTATCTTACCAGCCCAGTCTAAGAACATACAACCTCTATCATCATCCCATGCATCACTAAAGTTATGTGGGAAGCAGTTGCCCGGATAAATTACATTACCACGTTCTTGTCGTTTGTGAAAGTGTCCACTAAAAACTTTTTCAGGGCCTCTTAGGTCTTCTGCTTTAAGTCCACCATGGTCTGGCATTTGAACTAATGCATTCATATAAAACTGTGGAAGTTCAAAATGTCCAAACATATATTTGCATTTTACTTCCTTTACTTTCTTCCATTCATCATCAACAAGCCAGGGGATAAAAGCAACATCATCTTCAATTAACATAGTATCATTTACAATGCGTATGTTAGGATATTCCTTACCCATTGGGATACTATGTATCTCACGCTTTTCTCGATAATATAAATCGTGGTTGCCCATAATCATAATAACCTCATCAAAGTTATCATTGAGTCTACGTAGATTACTTACTGTATAATTTAATGTGCTTACATTAATTGTTGCTCTGTGATGATGCCAATCTCCCAAAAAGAAACATTTTTTAATTCCTCTTTTGTGTGCTTCATCAATCATCCATATAATAAAATCTTCACAGTCTTGATTATGTAACCGTGAATTGTTTTTATTACCTAAATGAATGTCAGTGAATATTACTGCTTTATCAAATAGCATACTTGGTGTTACCTCTTTTTATTTTTTAGCTGCGGCGTTTTCGGCGTTCATTTGCCTAATCTTCTCAATCTCTTTTTTCTCTTTGCCTTCCCATTCAGCATTAAATGTTCTAGTGTGACTTGGATTAAGACCTGCTTCTTCTAGTAAGTCGTCTCTAATATTTTGACTACGCTTTTCTAAATTCAATACTCTAGTAAAGCTATTGTTAATAGCCGCAGTGTAATACGCAAAAGGGTTTTGCGATTTAAACTCATTAAACTGTAATCCAATTTGACTAAGTTGAACTAATGCCTGCCCACGCATCTCATCTACATATGTGTAACCACGCCAGTTGCCTCGCATACTATAACGTTCACATAGTTTAATATACATTCCGCCTAGTTGATTTGTTGTGCCACCGTGTGTAGTGTTAAAGTAACCATTATCTAATCCACCTTCCCAATGACTTCTAGCGACTTCTTTGAGGTTTCCTTCTTGATAAGCATAATGCTTAAACGGAGGGAAGTTACATTTACTATGTAAGTCTGCCTCTGTTTTGGGTTTGTTTTTTCTATTCTCTAATGGAATGTGATCAAATGTCATTACACGAATAACAATATCTGTGTCTAGTATTGTGTCTACTTCAACTAAGAAATCTGCTACTCTTGGTTTAGTTTTCTTGCCTGTTAGTCCTTGCTCCCAACGTTTAACTTCGGCTTCATGTGCTTTCTTTTGTAAACGTGTTGCACGTGATTGTTTTGCTTCTGCTACAGCATCCGGTGTAATATCTTCAAATGTTTCAACGATCAAATCATAATCTGCATACTGATCATCATTCACATAACAATAGGACATCTTAGATTTATGTATTTCTTTTAACAACTCTTTGTTTGTTAAGTAAAATTGTTTTGGTGCTCTTGCCATAATTTTATTCCTCTGTTCTTAACTATTATAACTGAATGCGTGTAAAAGTCAACCGGTTTTTGCAAGTCATAAATACTAATGGAGAATAGACATGATTATAAATGAAATTATACAAATTAGAGAAGACGTAGGTAGCATTGCAGTATTTTATGGTGGTCGTTTTCAACCTATGCACCAAGGACACCGAGATGTATATCAACATCTTGTAGGTAAGTTTGGTGCAGACAATGTATTTATCGCCACAACTTTTAGTCAAAAAGCTACAAAGGCCCATGCTGCAGGCAACTACAGTGATGATCCATTTACGTTTGATGAAAAGAAAAGTATCATGTCTACAATGTTTGGCATACCAGCAGATAAAATTGTAAACAGCAATCCATACAGAAGCGAACCGTCTACAGTAGGCAGAGATAATAATACAACAGGTATTGTATTAGTGTTTGGTGCCAAAGATGCAGGACGCTTAGGTGGATCAGCAAATGTTCAAAAGCTGCCAGACAACCTAAAAGACATAAAGCCTCAAAGCGAAATGATATATTATTATGAAGCACCACTAATGCAAGGTGGAATGAGTGCAAGTGAATTCCGTGCAGCAATGGCAAGTAATGCCACACCGGAAGCAAAACAAAAAGAATTTACAAAGTTCTTTGGAAAGTTTGATGAGAAAATATTTAGATTCATCGAAGAGAGGTTGACATAATGAGTTTCAGATCAGGAATACAAAATAGTAGCAATGAAAATAAAAGCTCGGATGTAACTGGTGTAGTTTCATTATTAGTAAGGCCCAATAATCCATTTACCTTAACAGAAACACTATCGCCTTTGGCTGCAGACCACGGATTGGTATTCCCTTACACACCAACTGTTATGGTAGGTCATAGTGCTACTTATGGAACATATGATATTACACATACAATATATCAGCCGCAGTATTATATTTCAACACCAAATCCTAGCATAAGTATTACAGCAAACTTTACAGCAAATAGTATTGCAGAAGCAAAACACACAGCGGCAGCAATACAATTTTTAAAAACATGCACTAAGTCAGACTTTGGTGAAAGCAGACTTACAACAGCAGGCACACCACCTCCGATACTAAGCCTTAAAATCTATGGAGGATCAACGCTTAATGCTCAAAATACACCAGTAGTAGTCAGAAGTATGAACTATACAATGCCAGAAGATGTTAACTATGTTGAAACAGAATATGGGACAGTTCCTACAATGTTATTGATAGCATGTGAACTATCAGTTCAACTTTCGCCGAAAACAGTTAGAAAAGGATTTGACATAGGTAAGTTTGCACAAGGTAATTCACTTGGCGGAGGATTTATCTAATGGTAGAATATCGAAGAGATAGTTTATATAGACACACTGAGGTAGAGAATAAGCAGTATCTTAGCATATGGGAACCAACGGTTACTGAAATTTCATCACTTACTACTCAGCCATATACAATAGAAAACAAATATCATCAACGACCAGACACATTAGCAGACAAGCTATATGGTAACGCTAAACTTTGGTGGGTATTTGCAACAATAAATCAAGATATATTAAATGATCCTATTACTGATTTTGAAGCAGGATTAACTATTCAAGTTCCATTAAGGTTTACATAATGTTAAGAGATAATTGGCTTAATACAGTCTCATCTGGGTCTTATAAGTTTACATTTATGATTGTAGACAAAGATACCTGGAATGACGCATCTAAAGGATCATTCAATAAAGAACAAACACTTGCACAAGGCAAAGGAATTATTGTTGCTGAAGATGGAGTTGAAAGTGCGTATGCTGTTCAAAATGTAAACATAATGACAAGCCAAGGCGCAGTATCCAATGGTTATTCTAAATCTACATTAGTTCATTTTGATATAATGGAACCTCTTGGATTTGGACTTTTAGAAAGATCACTAACAGTATCAAGGATGCTCGGACAAGCTCAAAATTTTAAATCAATTAACTGGGTATTATTATTAGATTTTATAGGAATAGATCCAGTTAACGGAGCAAGTAGAAAAAGAGAAGGCACATTTGTTTATGCATTAGTATTAAAAGATGTTAGTGCAACAATAGGCGAGGCCGGAGCAAAATACTTTTGTGAATTTAATAACATGGACACAGAGGCTAAACTTGATACAGTTACTAAAACTGACATGACAGTTAAAAATGTAACTACGGTAAAAACATTCTCTGAAAATTTAGAAACAGCATTAAATAAAAATGCACAGGCTATACGACCAGACTCGACAGTAGGCGGGCCTGCAGGACGAATGGTGCAAACTGAAGTTGAATATAAAGTTGTGCTCAGCTCATCAATGACTACACAAGCACAAGATTATTTTAGATTACCAAGTTTTAATTTAAGTGAAGCACCTTGGGGCGGAACTGTTGATACTTCAACGTCTGGTGCTCAAAGTGAATCACTTGAAGCGTTAGGTATAAGAGATATAACAATCAATAACAATACACAATTATGTGCAAAAATACGTGAGCTTATTGCTGAAGTTCCAGCTTACGCTCAGCATAACGCACGAGCGTCAAAAAACGGAATTACATATGAGGTCGTTGTTACGCCAAAAATGGAACTACTAGATGGAGTTGATACGACTGTTAATTTACAGCGTAAAAGAATTACATTGCATATAGGTCTTGTAACACACGCTACACAAATTCCACAAGACAAAGTTAGTATTACACAGTTAAGAAACCAAAAAGCCGCACAGACAGAAAGATTCAATGACCTTATTCGTCCCAATCTTGTTAAAAAATATACATATCAATATACAGGTGAAAACACAGAAGTAATGGATATTGATTTAAACCTTAATCAATATTTTTATAACGCATTGTCACCGCAGGCAGGAGTTTATTACGCAGATAATCATAGTATGTTTGAAGCAAACATAGTAAATGTAGATACTATAAATGATCCAGAATCGTTAGACGCTAACCCGCACGATGGACAACGTGTTCCACTTCCTGCCAGATTTTTAAGCGACATGCCATTAGTAAAATACAACGTTGAACAAAGCCCAATATTCAGAGTGCAACCAGTTGGTCCACATGGACAACAAGTGAATGAATCAACAAGTGTAGATACGATTGCAAATTTATCATTACTTGACCACGCAGCAAGAACACGTGATGCAGCAGAATTAACACTAGAAGTAAGAGGCGACCCTATATTCTTAGGCAAAAGTGGGAATGATCTTTTTTCCGAAGAAGAAGGAGATAGTCCAAAGTCAGCATATATGGCATTTTTAAACTTTACACCTAATCCAGAAGATTTATTAGGCAAGCAAAGAAAAGGCCCAGTTGACATGATAAGTACAGGTATATATAGAATTAACGAAGTTAACAGTAAATTCCAACAAGGAAGTTTTACACAAACAATAAAAACATACAGAGATGGAAATAGTAATACGTATTTGTTACTTGATCAAATAGTAGAATTAAAGGTAGATTAAAATGGGTGTATCAGCAGGTTCAGGGTTTCAAACAGATGGCAATAAAGTAGCCAAACGTGCTCACGCATCAACTTCATACAACAGTAATATTCTTAACGGTTTATATGTTGGTGAAGTAATAAACAATAGTGATGCACAACACAATGGCAGAGTTACTGTTAAAATTCCAGAATTTGGAGCAGATTCAGAACGTATTGTGTTGCTGACTACTCCGTTCGGTGGCAACACAGAAATTAAAACTGAAATTAAAGAGCCGGATATAGAAGAAGGTTCAGCTATTACATATGGCATGTGGCCACAACCACCTGAAATAGGATCAAATATTTTAGTGGGATACACAGGATCAATGGCACAAGGATTTTTCTTAGGTTATCTTCCACCCAAGGATAGAAATGCAACCATGGGCGGCAACGCAAGTAATGAAGCGTATGATGGTGACGGTAATATTATATTATCTCAAACTACAGAAAAAAATAGTCTAGATGAGTCTGATTCAGTAACAAAAGCAGCCAAACAAAAACAACTCGCTCAATTACTTGAGTCTGGTCTTATATTAGACTATGTTAGAGGACACAGTCAAAGTAGTGCAAGAAGAGAATCACCTAGTAAGGTATTTGGAATCACAACAAAAAGTGGACATACAATTAGTATGGACGACCACGAGGAAAATGATAATATTAGAATTAGAACTAGTGGTGGTAATCAGATTTTGCTAGACGATACTAGTGGATTTATATTCATTAGTAATAACAAAGGTAATGCATGGATAGAAATGGATGCAGATGGTCGTGTTGATGTTTATAGCCAAGGTGGTGTCAGCGTAGCAACAGACGGAGATTATAATGTTCATGCAAAAGGATCCATTAACATGCAAGCAGATCAAGGAGTTAATATTAAAAGCACAGGATCAGAAGGCCTTAAATTAGAAAGCAGTTCTGGATCAATTGATGTGCATAGTAATCTTGATATTAACAATAACGCCGATGGAAATATTAATATAACTGCAGGCCCGAGTTATATTTTAAAAGCAGACCTTGTAGAGATTAACGGACCACAACCTGGTGAAACAAGTAAAGCAGCAGTTCAGGCACAGACAGTAAACACAAATGTAACGGAAAGTATTAGTAGCAGAGTTCCTGAGCATCACCCATGGAAAGGTGTATCTATACGAGAAAAAATGGAAACGGGTAAAGGAAATTCAGGCTAATGGCAACATATACTTTACCTAATATAATAACAAAGGAAGATTTACTACCTTTTGATCTATTTCCAGTTGCTGATAATACATTAGCTAAAACAATAGTTCCTATTAGAAATCTAGAAACTAGTCCAGCAATGATTAACTTAATGTTAAGAAATATTGGCTGGAGTGGATTCGCATACAAAGATGTTGACAATATTGTAAAAATAGGATATAATCTAACAGATGGTGTCGGCAGTGTAGGATTAACTGAAGCAGATGCATTTGAAAAATGGATTAAACATTTCAAAGACGCTGAGAGAAGATTCAAAGAAATATTTGTGTTAGATTCAATTAGTCAAAGTCAGTATGATGGTATGGTAAGCATGTATTACTTTACAGGTGACTGGACTAGAGTTGGATCAGAACAAAGAACATTTCAATTATACGATTACGTAAAAAATAGAGAATGGGAATATGTAGCAACTGCTATGACCAGCAGTGGAGTTAATAGAATTCAACGACAGTTGGAAGCAAAAGTTATTATGCTTGCAGACTATGGAATAGTCAAAGATAGATCATTAATTAAAAGACAAGGTATACAAGACATAGCAAATAAATATCCAGCAAGAATGCTAGATGATAAAAGCAGATCTCAAGCGGAATATGTATACTATGCTGAAACAAAAAGGTTTTTGCCAAATATAGCAGAATCTAGACAACGGATACTATCCTCTAAATTAAATAGGTAATTATATAATCATTATATTAGCCGATAATGAATTAGATAAATACTAGTATGAACAGTATAGTAGGCTACACAACAATAAATCAGCAAAATGGAAGTCTAAGACTAGATGGTCTTGAACTTGCTAAACGCGACTTAGTAAATCATTTCCATATTCGCAAAGGCGAGAAATGGACAGACCCAGATTTTGGTAGCAACCTACTTGAATATGTGTTCCAACCACTAGATGAGTTTACAACAGATGCAATAAACGAAGAAGTATATAATATTGTATCATATGATCCACGTTTTGAATTAGATAAGCAAAGTATTGTTATTGATCAAGACGCTCATTCAGTTACAGTAACAGTCAAATTATTATATCTACCCACAACAACTGCAACAGAATTGCAGATTCAATTTGACAGTGATTTCACAGAACAGGCAGAGTTTTAATTATGGCACAAAATATTAGACAATCAAAACTTTTTGCAGCTGAAGACTATGTAGCAGTATACGAATCATATATCAATGCTAACTTACAAGCATATGATTATGATACTATTCGCACAGCGATGGTCGAGTATGTAAGAAGCACATATCCAGAAAACTATAATGACTGGATTGAAAGTTCAGAGTTTGTTGCACTACTTGACGTAGTAGCACAAATGGGACACAACTTAGCATTTAGAGTTGACCTAAACTCACGTAATAACTTTTTAAGCACAGCAGAAAGACAAGATAGTGTTTATAAACTAGCAGAATTTATTGGCTACACACCAAGACGTAATGTGCCAGCATTTGGTGAGATGAAAGTAATTAGTGTAAAAACAAACGAGTCTGTAATTGGCAGTGCAGGAACCAGTTTAGGCGGGCAAGATATTAAATTTGAATCAACAAGTAATGTAAACAACTTGGATGATTTCATTGCGGTAATGAATAGTGTATTACAATTTGGTAATCAATATGGTAGTCCTAAAAAACAAACATCAGTAAATAATATCGCACAACAGTTTTATGAATTAAACAACGACGCAAATCAAATCAAGTTTGACGTAACAGGTATTGCAAATGGTAAATCATCCACATTTAATATTGTGAGTGTAGATTATGCAGACGGCATTGTATACGAAAAATCTCCTAATCCTAGTAATGCATTTGGATTATATTATAAAAATAGTGGGTTAGGTTTATCAAACAAAGATACAGGTTTCTTCTTTGGAGTAAAAGAAGGAACACTAGCATTCCAAGATATTCAAATTACAGAAGCAATTGATAATCAGACTATTGATATTAATGTAGATCACATTAATAATAGTGACGTATGGGTGCAAACAATTACATCAGCAGGTAATGTTGTTAAAGATTGGACCAATGTAAAAAATGTGGATGCGTATGCAAATACATCATACAATGGAGTAGTGGCTACAACTAGAGATATATACTCAGTTAAGACACGCAAAGACAACCAAATATCAATTAACTTTGCAGACCAAACATTTGGTAATGCACCAAAGGGAATTATACGTGTTTGGTATCGTGTAAGTAAAAACGAGTCTTATGTAGTTAGACCAGACGATTTATCAAACAAAAAAATTACAGTTCAATATAAAGGCATTGATGGTAATTCTTATACTGCAACATTTACGTTGCAATTAAAAACAAGCATTACAAACGGAAGCAGTGCTGAGTCATTAGATAGTATTAAACAAAATGCTCCAATGGCATATGCAAGCCAGAACAGATTAGTCACAGCAGACGATTATAATACAATAATTGGATATCAAACATCAAGTGTTGTAAAAGTTAAAAGCCTTAACAGAACATTTAGTGGACATAGTAGATATGTTGACTTTACAGATCCAACAGGAGAATACAGTAACTTATTGTTACACGGAACCGATGGTCGTTTGTATGAAACAGATACAGTTAAAAGTAAAACCACAAGTGTAGGACAAAATAAAGATTACATCTTTGAAAAATACGTAAAGCCACAACTATCAGACTTTGATTTAATTAACCTTTACTATACAAAATACACAACCGCATTTGATAATTTAAAAAATACATTTAATGCAGAAACATTTTATTGGGATGCACCAGGAACTAATTTATATACAGCGAACACAGGCAAATTACAAAATGCAAATTCAGTAGTTCAACGAGTAGGCAAAACTGCAACAAGCACAAACTATTTGAATCAGTTCAGAGTAGGAGCAATGGTTAAGTTTACACACCCAAGTAATGGAAGTCATAAATGGGCAAAAGTATTAAATGTATTTGCTTACGGACTTGGTATAGACAAGACTGGAGTTCAGCTTGGTGAAGCAAGTGGATTAAGATCAAACGGACTTGGTGCAATTACATTAGATGCAAATATTCCAACTGGTTGGACTGTTGATACTATTATCCCATCGTTCCCACGTTTATTTAAAACAAAAGAATCAAATATTATTACAACATATTTAGAAGCAAAAAGAACATTTGCTCTTTCGTTTGATTATCAAAATCAAAGTTGGGAACTAGACAGCAACCCTGGATCTTATAATGTAACACCTGGTTCATATGATAAAGATACATGGCTTATTTACTTTAACTTCACTGGAGGAAAGTATAACATATATACAAGAACAACACAATACGTTTTAGAAAGCAACGATGTTGCATTTACAAATGTTAGCATGAACAGTGGATTAGATTCATTAACAAAGAAAAAAGCAAGAGATACAGTTGAATTTACTAGTGTAGTAGATGGAGTATTAACGACTAGCGGTAAGATGCATGTAAGTGGTATAGAACAAGACTCTAATGGAGTTATTGATGCTTCCCACATCTTCTTATCATTGGTTGATGATAATTTTGACAACAGACCAGATAATCCATTAGTGTTTACTGACATTGTTGGAGATTCAACAGCTATCGTTGATGGCATAGAGCGAGCTGATAAAAGTAATTTAAGATTTGAATGGCGCCATGTTGCAGCAGATAGAGAAATTGTTGATCCAAGCTACACAAACATTATCGATGTATATGTGTTAGATAAAACATATGATACAGATTATAGAAATTGGTTAATGACAAATGTAGGCGAAGAACCAATTGCGCCATCCAGTGATTCGTTAGCCACTAACTTTACAGGCATAGAAAAACAAAAAATAATTAGTGATACTATTTTATATAAGCCAGTAAAATATAAAACATTATTTGGACCAACTGCTCATTCATCTCTACGTGCAACATTTAACGTAGTTAAAGTAAAAGGCAGCAATATAGTTGACAGTGAAATTAGAGCAAACGTAGTAAAAGCAATTAATGAATTCTTCGATGTAGGCAATTGGGAATTTGGTGAAACATTTTACTTTACAGAATTGGCAGCATATGTTCATAAAGAACTATCTATGTTAATTAGTAGTTTTACTATTATACCACATGGTGCATCAAGTGTGTTTGGAGAGTTATTTGAAATTACACCAAACATAGATGAGATGTTTATACCAGATGTAAGTATAGACGATATTAATATCGTTAGTAACGTTAACGCTGTTGCAAAATGAAATAGGATAAGATTTAATGTCTAAGAAAAAATCAGGAAGTTATAAAACTCCAAATATAAAATCGGCAAATTTATTACCTCAGGTCTTTAATACTGATGTAAATAAAAAATGGCTTGACAGCACATTAGACCAAATGATTTCAAAGGGTCGCCTAAAGAATGTAGAAGGCTACATTGGTGATAAATCTGGAAACAATAGATCTCAAGGCGATGTTTATTTAGAAAATGGAAAATTAGATCCTGCAATTGTAATTACAAATACTGATAACAAATTAGTAGACGCAATTACAATGGACGACATTGCAAATGCAATTAACATAAACTTTAGCGAATACAATTATAATACAGCATACGCAACAAAATCATATAGTTACAGACCTCCTATTAACATACACAAGTTTGTAGACTATCAAAATTATGCGTGGGTTGATCAAATGCCTACATACGAAAGTATTAGAACACTTGATGCTGCAACTGTAGGGACAGTAACATCGGGCTCATCATATCCTGCAAACCCATCACATGGTGATTACTTTGCACTTAATGATGGAGTAAGCACAAAAACTTATCAATGGGATGACAATGTTAAAGTTTGGCAACCAAGCGGAACAACAGATGCAATTTATACTAGGAACAATAATAATGCAGGATTTACAAGTGTAGTTAATCCAGTAGAAATGTTAACTGATCAATTATCTTATACAATTATAGATAACAACAATACATTTGATCTAGCAGACCAAATGCTTATTAAATTTGTTGGCGATGGATGGCATTCAGATTCACGCACAAAAACATATCTTGTTACAGGAACAGGCAAAGAGCTTAAACTGATCAACATATATAGCTGGCCAATGCGACAGACATTATATCCGGAGACAACAAAAACTACAGTAACAGTAGGTGGAATATGGGATAAAAGTAAAATAACTGATGTTGATCCTAACAAATCAAGTTCATTATATAGTCCTGCCACAACACCTAGTGAGATGAAGGGAAGTTATAATGTAGACGCTAATCGCTTACCAATATTTGATGGATTTGTATTTACAAACGAAGAGTCAAACAAAACACAATTTATAGAAGGAGAGCTAATATCATTCTCAGATAGCTGGAGCATTATCGATCCCAATGGGATAAGTCAGCCAATTCTACCCGATGCTGACTATCATAAGATATGGTATACAACAGTAGACAATGTAACAGGTGATATTGATTTTATATTAATTGTTGATGCAAAGCAAATAGGAACAAATCCTGGCAAGTGGGAACAGTTTATTGTGCCGGGCACAGACGAAACAGTATGGGCAAAATATAAAGATAGACTAGAAGGATTTGATACACAAAATTACGACAAGTCTACAGTAATCTTTACTGAAAAAGATTATCAAGTAATAGAAACAGATAGCCCATTTAGAACCGCATGGAGCAGAAACAACAAATGGACAGATATTGATACTCTTAAAAAGGTCAACGAACTTATATACGGTGGTATTAATATTGAAGCATTAACTGATACAAAGTTTATTGCAAAGAGACCTATTATTGAGTTTGACGGCAAATTAAATATGTGGCAGTGGGCAAATTACTCACCAGACTTAGGCGATAGTCATTGGACTGGTGTAATTGACTTTATGGTTAAACCTATTGGTGATTATGCACCAACAGAATCAGCTGGACCAGTCTACTCGTTAGATTTAAGTAAGGTTGAAATAAAAGGTAACCAGAGAATTGCATTCACAGAAGGTGACTTATCAAATAAAATTTGGGAAGTAGGTTCTAATGGAGTATTAACAGAAGGTATTTCTTTAACAGAAAATAATTGTGCATATGTAAGGGAAGCATTACCGGATACTGAAGATAAGATTTGGTCAAATAGTGATGTGTTCTTTGATGGAACAAAATGGAGCACTGGGCAACAACGCACAACTATTAACCAAATGCCACTGTTTAAACTTTATACAACTGGTGGATTAGCAGTAGAACAACTAGAAGGCGGCAAGTTTCAAGGTAGTAGACTTTTTAACTACAAAATAGGAACAGGCACAACCGATCCTGAATTAAGCATACCATTATCATATAAAGACATTAATGGCATTGGTGAGTATCAGTTTGAAAATTATTTGTTTACTGAAACACAATTTCAAAGTATTACATCTCAATTTAATAAAGACACAAATTACCATAGACAGATAATAGGACAAAACTTATTTAAAGTTAATGATAAATTAACTAATCTATACAAGCAAAGTGAAGAAATTAGTGGAGCAGAAACATTAGAAACATATGATGTAGATAGTGTAAGTTCAGACTTTACAATTAATACTGGACACAGTTCATGGAGAGCAGATAGACGTATTGCATTACATCAGCAAAATAAAGAATGTGTAGTAACAGAAATACAAAACGGTGTTTACTTAGACAAAACAAATGTAGACCACACAAACATATATGTAGGTAAAAATATACCTGTTGTATTTAACAACTTATTGGAAACTGGTGATGTTAGATTTAAAACTGTAGCTGGTGTTGACATTGAAACAACTCCACAAGCAGGTGTAACTGTAACAAGAAGTGGAAATGATATTACCTTATCACTTACTACATACAGTAGCAAAATTATTATTGACCCAGCAGATGCAACATTAACAAATGACTATACAATTATACCACTTGACAACTATGATAGTATTCAGCATACAGTAGAAGTTAATGGTAAGCAGTTAAGTCCTAATAATTATACAATCAATGCAGATACAATTGTTATACCAAAAGAAAAACTAAATGTAGATGATGTTGTTGATTTAAAATATGCAAGTAATAATAATAAAAACAGAACCACAAACCTGTCATTACCTAAAACTTTAAAACATAATCCAAATAACGAAATATTAAAAACTTTTACAATGGGTGAAACATTAACACATTGGCAAGACATAATAACTTCTACTCCAGGATTTGAAGGTGATGTATTTGGTGTCAACAATTATGATGCAATTAATAAGCAACATTACTTTGGTGGTCAAATTTTCATTCATACTGATTTAAGTATTGTGCATGATGCCTTGTATGCCAACGATTCAATTAACATTACAAACGCATTAGCAACTACCGGAGAAGATTGGGATAACTTTAAAAATAGATTTAGAAGTCAAGTAGTTAGGTTATACGAAGCTAACACTTATAAAAGTATTAACGACTTAGTTGATGATACAATTAAAGCAATTACAGTTACTAGACAGGGCGGAGAATTATTTAAAACATCTAACATGGTTTATACAAATAGTTCTCGATTAGAAAAATTTGTTTGGACAGATATCAATAACAATCCTAGAATATTTTTAAAAGATAATATTCACAGCGATGACAACATACAAGATCATGTTTATGTTTACTTGACAGACTGGAATGGAATCAAACTAGAAACTCGATTATTAATTAAGGATGTTGACTATAGGCAAGCAGGAAATTTAATTGAATTTACATTTCAGCCAATTGCAACACCAACTGAAGTTAAACCAACAATTATAGTGCATCATCACGCAATGGATAATGCCTCATATGTTCCACCAAGTTTAACAAAACTTAAACTTACCTCTGGTATGATTCCAACATGGGACACTTCAACGAATACATTAATCGGACACGATGGAACACAGTGGAACTTAAGATCCACTGCAAAGTTAATTGATATGAACTCTGAATCATTTGATGTTATAAATGCATGTCAGTTTGAATTAGAAAAAAGAATTTATTCAGGATTAGTTATTAGTGATCGTATTAATACAGATGACGCATGTGTTGAAAGTTTACAGTATGGATTTACTTCTAAGTTTATACCAAACGCAACAAGAGAAACATGGTATACATTAGAAACAATTAATGATGCAATGTATAAATCATTCACGCAGTGGAAAGAAAAAAATAAACGTAGCGATATAAAAATTAATTATGATTCACTTGATGTAGATACTTGGAACTTTAGTTCGGTTGCACCGGGTGGTCGATTTGGAACTAATAAACTTCCTGGTCAGTGGAAAGGTGCATACGAAGTTTTATTTGGAACAAGCACCCCACACTCAACACCGTGGCAAATGTTAGGATATGCATTTAAACCATCATGGTGGTTTGCAAAATATAGCTGGACTGATGTAACAAAACGTGCTGCACTTATAAGTGCATTAAAACGTGGACAAGTATCAACTGACAGACAAGACATAGAATGGGCAAACCATATGTGGGATTGGGATAATCATTGCCCAGTTAATACATATGGCGCATTAGTGTCAATCGAAACAGTATTAGATCCTAACAACAATATTACAAATGAAGGAAAGCAAAAACGTTTTACGTTTGGAGATTATGCAGGATTAGAAGCTGAATGGAGAAATAGTGCAAGCGGTAAAGCTGCATTAATTGATGCAATTGTAAAATTAAATCCAACAAAAGCATCCAGTATATTCTATTCGCCTAGTTTACGAGTTACTAAAAAGCAACTAGATTATTTAAACAAAGACAATTTAAATACTTACACAACATCTTCTATTGCAACACCAGGTAAAGTATATGGCAGAGTAGTTTCTGATGTTGAAATTAAAACAATTGATAGATTTTATACAAATACATTTGTAAGATTAGTTGGAGCTGATAGTGTTGATGCTGAAGTTACATTAGCATTTGACAACAGACAATCAAGTTACCCAGAAATATTTGGCACCGCAGGAGATGACGGTAAGCGTTATGTAGTTGGAGCAAGTTTATCACAGCGTGGTAGAAATCTAACAACACTGCCAGCAGTATATACTAATTTTAATCCAGCACAGATAGGAACTTCTACATTTACATTTAAAACAAAAGAAGTAGAACACGTAGCAAGCGGCATAGTTCAAGCACTATACAATTATACATTACGCAATAATATTGATTATAATCTAGATAACTTACATACTAGAATTGACACACATTTATCAACTCAGTTACGTGGATTTAGTAGCAAACACTTGCTAGATTTTAAAACACAAACATATAACGATGCAAATCATACATTGAGTGAAAATGACTTTGCACTAGAAATGTATAAAAGCACACCAATTAACATTGCAATTGCAAGTTCGATAACTGTTGAATGGTTAGAACCAGGTTGGAAAATTAGTGGCAACGGATATGGTAAACAAGAATTTAATTTCTTTGCACCAGACAATACAAACTCATCTTCGTTTAAAAATGTAGATATAGTAGGCACACAAGTTAGAAAATATAAAAAGTTTGCACCAACACATAGTATATTAGAATACAATGCAACACTTGACAAAATACAAGATGTATATTCATTTATACGAGGATACTATGCTTATTTAGAATCAATTGGATTTGAATTCCCATACAGCGGAGATAGTATAGCGGCTAGTTTTGCCAAATGGGCATTGACTAATCCTAAAGAAAGCAAAACATTTGATTTAGGAAATAATTTTAAGTTTGCACCAACACACGGTAACGTTATGGAATTAAACACAGGTGTGTTTAAAGAAAATACAATAACTGATGCAACAAGCAATACAATTAATTCAGATAACTTACTAGTAGCTAGAGTAGATAATACATTAACATTAGAAACAAAAGATAATACAATGATTGGTTCGGCTGGATTTGTTGTAGTTGAATACGAACATATTGCATTATTAAATAACAAAACAAACTTTGGTGTTGTTGTGTATGATAACGTAAAGAACATTATACAAGAGAAAATAAGATTTAGAGGACTAATAACAGATAAGTGGGACGGTAATAAACGAGCTCCAGGCTACTTAGTATTTGATGATAAGATTGTTGAAAACTTTGATAGTAGCGTTCAGGCTGTAGATGATTATTATAAAACAGATGGAATAGATTTCAATCCTTCAGTTAGAAAATTAGAAGATATTACAATTGGTAATTCAAATAACGAGCTTACAATCAGTGGCAATGAATTTGATTCAATAACTAAACGTAATTATTACCAAGGGTTAATTAAGCAACGAGGAACTTCCACAGGACTAGATAAAATTGAACGCAAGTTTATTGATGATAAGCTGGACATTAAAGTTCACGAACAGTATATGTTGTCTAGAAGTTACTTTGGTAATACCGATAAATTAAAAGCAGTAGAATTTACATTAGAAAATAATAGTTTTGAAACATCTCCACAAGCTATTAAGTTCTCTTCAGGAACAGTATATGATGATGTTTTAGTTTATGCACCAGGTGATAAAAGGTTTGTTAATCCATTTGAAGTTGCAGCTAACTTTACTACTCAGCCTATTAAAGAAGTTGACATAAGTAATTTAACTGCTGGTTCATTATTAGACGCAGAAGCAAAATATAAAATAAACCTACTAAATGAAATTACAAATGTTTATGAACCAACATCAGATTATGCAATAATTGAAACTTGGGCAGATAACAAAAGCTATAAATTAAATAACTTAGTAAGATACAGAGGTGCATTATATCAGTGTAACGTTGATAGCACGACTGTAACTACGTCAACAGATGTCATTGAGCTAGTTGGTAGTAAATCACTTGCTCAATTTGATTACGACACATCAGTTATTATTGACGGAAGTGAAACAATATTAAGAACTACATCAACAACTACCGATACAATTTCTGTCCTTGGCACCGAAACTAGCCCAGTTGTATTAGCACCAACACCAAGCACAACATTGACAATAGACGGTGTTTCAGTATCGTTAACTAATGTGCAAGAAGTTGATGTTGTTACTGGACCAGCATTATTAACTGGCAATGCAATTAACCCAGCATTTGATAGTAGTAATGGATATGTCACTGGTAAAACAATTACAATAAATGGTTACGTAGTTGACTTTGATACAACTCCAGCAGATGTAATAGAAAACTTCACAGGTGTAGCGGCACAGCAAACATACACAATTAGTCAAGCACTAACTAGTTCAACATACAGTGTTGGCAGTGTTACAGTTGATGGAACAGCAAACACAGACTTTACAGTAAGTGGACAAGACATTACATTTAATACTCCAACATTTGCAGGTGGCGAAGCTATTGTAGTAACACTAACTCATGTTGTGCTTGGAATGACTACAGCAGAAATTGTAACTAAGATAAACGATACATTGACAGCAAGTGGTGTTAGCACAACAGCAGGTGTGGATGAGGCAATACTAGCAGACCTTACCGGCGATAATAGATTACGTATCAGATATTGGGCAACGGTTCAAACAAGTTTCTTAACTCTTTCAGCATCAACAACAAACTCAGTTTTAGGATTTCAAGATACAGGCGAGCAAGACTTGCCTACAGCAGAAAAACAACAAATAGAACAAGATATGGATTTAGATGCAGTTGTAATCGCAATTAACAATACACCTGGACTTACATATATTTCTGCATCAAATGAGTCTAACCAGTTGAGATTAGTAAGTGCCGGCAGCAGAACAGAATTAACAATTGGTGGAAGTCAACGAACAGTATTAGGATTTAGTATTGACCCATATCAAGCTGGAACTAGCACAGTTCAAGCAAAAACCCCATTAAATCAAGCTGTAAACGATATACAGGCCAAATTGATTGCTGATGGTATTACAGGAGTCACAGTATCAGATACAGGTAATTTTTTAAATATTACATCAACTAATTCAACACTTACATTACCAGCAAGTTCTACAGATCCTTTCTTAGTCCAAGCAGGCTTAACAACATCAACTGGAGTAATAAATCAACTATCAGATGATACACTAGAAAATACATTTGTATCAAATGAATGGACAAACATAAGCCACACAGATCCAGCATTGTTTAATATTTGGGTTGCTAACGATTCAGATTACGAAGTTAAAGGAATAAACGGTATTACAACAAAGCATTTTGGTTGGAATGTGTTACAAGTTCAAAACAAAGGATTATATACAGCAGATTTACAAAACAACGCAGAGGATGAATTTACAAAAAATGAGCCGTGTGGAATATGTGCAGGCGCAATGACTGCCGATGGAAACGATGCACAAATAACAGTTCACATTAATCACGGATTAAAACTAGGCGATTATGTAATGGTGTTAAACACAACAACTATTCCTAATATTGATGGTATACACAAAGTTACAAAAATTAAAGACTCCACAACATTTTATATTGATGAATACATTGATAAGTGTGGATCATCTAGCTCTATAATGACATTGCGTCCAACAAGATTTGCATCAATAGAAGATAGAAATGCTGCATTACAAAGTGATAGTTGGAATGTTCCTCCTACAACTAATATATTTTCAGACTATGACAAAAAAGATAATGAAGGAAGAACAAGATCAATAAATGTATTTGAAACCACTTACTCAACAGATGGTGCAGGTTATATTGCAGGCACGTTATCACAGTCAACAGCATCTGAAGTAGAAGCTTCTCAAATACCGGCTAGAAGTCAATCAACTAGAATTACAAATACAGACCTAGACAATATTACAGTCTATGATTACGAAACTAATACACCTATGCTTGATCTAGAATTATTTGATCCAATGCGTGGAATTATTCCAGGTGTTGCTGATGCAGAAATTGATATTAAGAGTGTGCATGATGTTGCAATATATAATACATCAACTGAAGAAGAATATGAAGCCGACGATGATAGTGCATGGGCAGATGCCGAAGTAGGTAAACGTTGGTGGGATACTAGTAAAGTAAGATACTACGATTATGATCAGGGAGATATAAAAGATAAAACATCTAATTGGGCTAAACAATTTGTAGGTAGCGAAATTGCAATCTGGGAATGGACCAAGAGTTCAGTTGCACCAGACGATTATACAAAGGCGGTTGCAAGTAATAAAGTGATGTTTGGTGTGCCAGCAAGTGGCACAGCTTATGCTGAATTTGACGTAGTAAAGAATCAAAATGAATATTACTATACATTACGTAGTGAATGGAATGCAACCAATAGCAAATACGAAAGTGTTTATTATTTCTGGGTGCGTAACAAAGAAACAATTGGCTCTGCAGATAAAAACATTGTTATAAGCGAAGTAGAAAATATTATTACTGATCCAAGTGCAAACGGAATATATTGGTTCTCTGTAGTAGACAGCGATGCTATTATTATATCAGACATTTGGGATTTTGTAAATAAAAAAGTTGTGCTACAATTAAATAAGAAAGTTGATAACAGTCATGCTCAATGGATACTTGTGGGCAGAGACACAGATATTATACCCACGCATTGGTATACAGGATTAAAGAGTAACCTAGCATCTATAGACGAAGATGACTTACGTATTCCAGATTTCAACAAGCATGAGTATGCAAGATACGGCGATGACAGAGCTAACAGACAAGCATGGTTTGATGATATTGCATCAGCTAGAAAAAATGCACTTGATATTATTAATAGATTACTTGTATCAGTAAACGTATACAATGACTTTAAAACTAAATTCTTTCAATCAATTATCGACAATGGTATTCCTAATGATACATGGGAATGGACAGATTATATAGAACCAGAACATAATTTTTCTAACACATATACAAAAAATGTTACGAATATAGAAGAATTAGAATCACTTAATACAGACGAATACCAAACAGCTAGAATTGAAATATTTAATGATGACAATGTTGATAGAACTGAATTCTATAGATACACAACAACTGGTTGGGTTTTAAGTAAAAAACGCAACGCAACTATTAACTGGATTGAAGAACGTCTTGCTAAATCTTATACCTGGGATATGGAACCATGGGATAGTGTAAACTGGAGCAGTGAAGCTATTGCTGATTGGTGGAAGGGTATTGTTCAAATACTAAGAGATGTATTATTTGTAAACGAACATACACATAAATTTAATAAGTTCTTCTTTGGAATGATTGACTATGCAATGTCAAGAACTAAACAAGTTGAATGGGCAATGAAAACATCTTATATCAGACTAGAAGTCAAAAGTGATTTCAAAGAAGTCAAAAAATATAAGAAGGATATGCTGTCAACTATTGAAGGATATGTAAATGATGCTAAACCTTTCCATGTTAAAATAAGCGAGACAAGTAGAACATTCAATAAACAAGAAGAGGTTCCGCTTGCAATTACAGAAGAACACAACTCAGCAATTACAATTAAAGCAGATACAAGAGGCACTAACTTTAATGGACTTGTGCTTGATGCAAACAATGAATTAGAAAAAACTGTTACATTAGTTAACAATGGAACAAACACTTATGTAATATCTAAAACTGATGCAGATATGACAGAATGGAACGCAACGTTAGTTAAGGACGGAGTAAGTGAATTAGTATTAGACACTGATTATTTCTTAGTAGATCAAACGATAAGTTTTGCTTCAACACCATTGGGAACTGTTACAGTTACACTTGAATTTACTAATCCAATACAGTTAATAGGTGGCGATAGTCAAACAAACTTTATAGATATAAGTGGGGTAGGCGGATTTGCAATAGTAGATGGCGGAGACAGTTTACAGCCAGAGTATTATACATTAGCAAATAATGGCAACAAAAATATATCAACTGACGCAGATATTAGACCACAAGAAACAGCAATAATTAAAGTGCAAACAAACAGATCAGGGTCAACTGATACAACTGAAACAAGAACATTTGCATATATGCTTGATATAAACAAGTATCAGCATGTATATGGAATGGAAGATGCAAAAACATCTACACTGTCAGCAGATCTTAATATGAGTGACACAGTGTTAGCAGTTGCTGACCCAAGTAAATTTGCAACAGCAGAATTAGTATTAGTTAACAATGAAATAATACAAGTTCAAAACGTTGGCGGTGTAATTTATATTAAAAAACGTGGATTAAATCTAACATTTGCAAACAAACATACAACTGGCACAACCATTACTGATGTTACTGATAATGCATTACATTATGTAACTTCTTCAGCAGATAAAAGGTTTAATGACGATAACACAACAATTTTAGATAGTTCAACCTCAGCAGAAGCTATTATGTTGAACGGAATAGGAAAAGGAACTATACTATAAATGCAAAAATACAATTGGCATAAATAGTATATAAGGAGTAGGCGGACAGCAATGAAAAACAATTATAACGAACAATCAAATATTTCAGTAGATGGTCACTGTGTAATTAAAGACATGGACACCGGTGAAGTATTATTAGACAAACATAATGCTATTAACTTTCAAAACTTTGCTTTTGCAGTTTCAAACCTGCTTGCAAACAAATCAGTGAATGGTGAGCAGTTCTTCATTGAAGAGATGGCGTTTGGAAAAGGCGGCACTCTTATTGATGCTAATGGTAATATCACTTATAGAAATCCACAAGTAGATGGTGTGCATGGCGCATTATACGAACCATTAGAACAACCAGCAGGAACTAATTTTTCGCTGGCAGTTGACAGTATTGATGTAGTTGATGCAGAAAGTAATCCATATTCAGACATAACAGTAAAAGTTATACTCGATTATAACGAACCTGCATTACAACAAGCATCAGATAATGCAACAGACTTTACAACTAACGATAATTTTGTTATTGATGAGATTGCACTTGTAACAGAAAGCGGATCATTCCTTACACATTTAATTTTTCATCCTATTCAAAAATCTAGCAATAGGAAAATAGAAATTCTGTATTCGCTTAGAATCAGAGCAGGAGTATAAAAAATGGCATACACAATTAACAGACTTAATAAGCTAACAGCTACAGACATAACAGTAGAATACGGCACCCTTAATACAGAAACCGACTTACAACTTGTTGGTAAAGATTATTTTGGATATGGTCAAGCAGTAGCTCAAAACTTTGTAGACCTATTAGAAAATTTTGCAAAAGAAACAACAGAACCAGCTAACGCAACAGCAGGTCAATTATGGTATCATGATGCAGCATCTACACTTAAAGTATATGATGGAGCCAACTGGAATGGAACAACATTCAATCAGAAATCAATTAAAGATACATCAAATAATCCACATGATGTATTTGTAGTTGAATCCGAAGGGACACCAATTGCAGCATTTAGCAATGCTAAATTTACAATTCATGCAAGTGAGTCAGATTACCACAATGCTTTATTTCCAGGTAACGAAATAGAAGTAGGAATAACACTAGGCACAGGCATGAAAATGCACGGAACGGCAACTACAGCAGAATACGCCGACCTTGCAGAACTTTACACAAGTGATGCAGAGTATGAAGCAGGCACAGTTGTTAAAATTGGCGGCGAAGCTGAAGTAACACAAACAACAATTGAATACTGTCCAGAAGTATTTGGTATTATATCAAGTAACCCAGCATACTTAATGAACAGTGGCGCAGAAGGCACCACAGTTCCAGTAGCACTAGAAGGTAGAGTTCCTTGCAAAGTTATTGGCGAAGTTCATAAGGGACAACGTTTAATTGCAAGTGATACACCAGGTGTAGCTAGAGCAGTAACAGATTACGAAAAAGAAGTAGGCATGGATTGGTTCCGTGTAGTGGGCAGAGCATTAGAGAATAAAGACACATTAGGCGTTGGATTAGTTGAAGTAGTAGTTGGGGTAAAGTAATATGCCTGTTAGTGGATTACAAGCTGGTGAGAATATTACTGCCACACAGTTTAACGAGTTAGTTAGCTTATACAATGCTTTCTGGCAAGGCGGCTCATATTCATACGACACAAATCATTCTAGTGAATTTCCTAGAAGAAAAGGCTGGGGACAACCAGCGGTTATACCAACTGTAGCACAATCTACAACAATTACAGCAGAACATACAAATTATTTACTTGCACAGATTAACGCAGGACTATGGCACATTGAAGAAGATGTTGCTTCTCTACAAGTTAAACGTTCATCTTCAACTTCAATATCAGCAACTTTATATACTCAATTAGAGAATGTATACGACAACGTTATAGAACCAAAGAAGTTTAATATAGACCCTTCTTCAAAAAATGTTAATACTGCTATTGTTACTACATCAAACAGTAGCACACCTTGGCCAGACGATTTGTATAGTGAACATAAATTTGTATTCACAGATTACAACAAAGCTAGACACTTTTTTAATAGTGGCGGAGAATTAATTATTGATATGTCTTCTACTGTTGGTGGCACAAACCCACCATCATTGGCATGGAATTCATTCTTTGAAAACTTAGGTATTGTCCGAGTAGGTGCAGAAACTACAACCAATGACGGTGACGGCGAAGGCGATGGACCTTATAGTAGTCTTGGTGGTGCAAAAGGCTTTTATAGTTTAACTGGCGTTGATAATGGAACAACTCCTACAACTAATGATTGGGTAATAGTATACAATGTTGCTGCAGATGATTATGTTGAAAGTGCATATTCTAATGGTGGTTATAATTCACCAGGTGGTATATATTCACAACGAAGATTTCAAATTGAGCTAAGAGGAACTCTTAACACTAATCCAAATCAATTTGAAATACATGTAAAAATAAAACTTACCGAAGACGATGAAGATGGATCATCTATCAATACAAATATTGTAGGTGAGTTTGGATTCTCACAACCATTAAACACACCAGAGCCAAGTGAATCATCAGCACACGATTATTTCTCACCAGCAACTGGTGTAGACTATATATTTACAGAGCGTACCGCTCCACTCATATCTCAAGTAACTCCATGGACGGCTGTTAGCTAACCGTTACAATTACCGACGTCTACGTCGATAATAAATACTTGACAAAACCCCACAATTAGCGTATTATAGTATATAAACTAGGAGAATTTTCTATGGACGAACGTCTTGAGAAAGCGTTAGAGTTTAGTAATTACACTCTAACACTTAATAATCAAAAACGAAATATTAAAAATAGAGTAGCACAATTACAATTAGTGCATCACCAAGCAGGTGTGTTTGTTGCAAATCAAGAAACAATTGCATTTGTAAAGACATTAATTGATCTTGACAAAAGTAAAAATACAGTCTTAATTGATTCAAAAGATAATCCAGTTCAAGTTGCTGACCTAACTGAACTGCTTGATAAATTAGTAGATCAATATATTAGTGCTACACAAGAGTATGATGTTGAATACCAAAAACTACGAAAGTCTAGAAGTATCAAAACAATAATGGATTGGTAATGAGCGAATACAAAGTGCAACCATACAAAGAAGACGAAGGTGTGTGCTTCTTTGTTTATAATAATGAGCATTTAGATTATGTTGATCTGGCAATACTAGCTTCTCGATATGTTAAAGAATATCTTAACTTACCAGTTTGTATAATTACTGATGCTGGAACATATGCATGGATGAAACAGTCACAAGAAGATGAAGTTATCAATGAGTCTTTTGATTATATAAAAATAACAGAAGATGAGTTCAGACCTAATGAGCGTAGACACTATGATAGTCCATGGACAGAATTTAAAGCACAGTTCAGCAATAGCAACAAGCACAAGGTATGGGAATACAGTCCATTTTCAAAAACATTATTACTTGACACTGACTACATTGTAAAAAATAAATTCTTACTACGCAGTATGGCATATGAAGGTGTTGCAATGTTTAACAATGCCATAAGTGCTAGAAATGAGAAACCACACATAAACGAAGTGTTACTATACCCAGGCGGTATTAAGATGTGGTGGAGCACAGTTGTATATTTTGATCGTAGCGACTTTAGTAAAATGTTTTTTGAGCTATGGGCTCATATTGCAGAGAACTATGAGTTCTATCAATTCTTATATAATTTCCCACATAAACTATTTAGAACAGATTATTGTGTAAGTATTGCGGTTCATATACTAAATGGAATGGAAGATGGTGATGCTGTTCATAACTTTGATGACCATCCAATGTATTTTCTATCTCAAAAAGATGATATAGTCGATGTTAATAATCTACAAGATTGGATCTGTCTTGGTAACGACACAAAAGAAGAATGGAAGAACATATTAATTAATCATAAAAATTTAGACTTGCATGTTATGAACAAACGTGCATTATCAAGAATAAAGCCAAAACTTATGGAGTTCTTTAATGAATAGTGAAATTATATCAGAGAACGGTTATGTAATTATAGCAGTTAATCCAATTGAGTTTAGACAAGCACAATGTTGTGCATTTTCAATTAAAAGTAAGATGCCAGATGCTAGTGTAACACTAGTAGTTCCAGACAGCAATAAAGTAGAAAGTTCTTTTCTAACAGGATTTGATGCAGTTGCAGAATTACCATTTAAAAAACATACAACATGTAGACAGAATGATTGGCAGCTATATTGGAGTAGTCCATATGAAAATACAATAGCGATAGATTGCAAGTCATTGGTCAAAGATGATCAAACTAGCATGTGGGATTATTTAATAGATCATTATGATATTGTATTTCCAAACCAAGTCAATGATATTAGAAAAAATAAAATTAATCTAAAATATCAAGACGATTTAGAAAGTGAATACAATTTAAACATAGTTTACGCTAACATGTTCTTCTTTAAAAAGAATAACGTATCACTACGTCATTTTAAATTAGCAGATGTTTATTTTCAATATTGGAAAGACACTTGTGTTAAATTTTTACAGCCTCAACACATACCAGACTTCTTTGATGTTGATGTTATGCACACGCTTGTTGCTACACACACAGGTGACAATGTAGTTGCACATCATAATGTATTACAATACATTGATATGAAAAATAGTGTAGAGTCGGGTGCATTAGGTAAAATAACCAAGTGGACTGATAAGTTAAACATTTGGTCAAGTGCTAATGGAAAAATTAAAATTCAAAACTATGCAATCAATGGAACACTAAGTTACCATGAGAATGAATTCCTAACAGACGAAATATTTAATGAGCAAAGAGACTACTACAGCAACATCACAAAGTAAAACGTGGTATATTCGATTTAATAAAAACTCAGGCAGAATACTGAGTATTGGTCCACGACCATTTGTTACTACAACCGAAGACGAAGAAGTAACAGCATCCACAAATAATGTATGCAAGCATTTAATATCAGGCAAGAAAAAGATTAATAAGTATGCAGTTCATTGGGATCTATTTAATGAGGTTTGGGACATTGATGTAAAAAGTTCAGTGCTAGAATTAAAGACCAAGGGCGAGAAACTAAATCAAGCACTAGAAAGAGATCCAAGTATATGTGATGTATATATTAAAGTTATACGTGCAACTAATACTATCAAGATGGAAATTAATCTAACTACAATTAAACAGTCGTTAAACCTAGGACAAATCAATAGTATCAAACAAGATAACACAAGCATACTAGATCTTTATCTTTGTAGGAAGAATGATCCGGATTATATGATTGGTGTTATTCCAGTTGATGCAATTAAATTAATTAATGAAAGACATCTTTATATACAAGTTCCACCTAATATAACACGTCATATTAATAGTTGGGATGAAATAAGTTTTTTCACTAAGCCTGTGTTTGAATGCTATGGTATTGAATTTAGCGATGTTACAATATCAGCTGCTGATGATAACAACCAGCGGCCGCATCAATATGCAAACATAGGTGAAAACGCACACATAAATATGTATACATTAAATGATAAGTTAATTATTAAGAGCGAAGTCAATCCAGATACAATGTATTACTTTGATAACAAACCTAAGTTAGCATTACATGTATCAGATAAAGAAATTGACAACTATGTCAACACTTTAACATTTAACACTGACAAGTTGCTTAATAATAAGATAGAAATAGATTTGCCAGATAATTGGCCAGCTAATCCTATAATTACATTTAAGAATAAAAAGTTAACAGTAAATTACTATGGAGAAAAGAATGAGTAACATGCAAAGCATTAATGAATTTGATATTGTATATATCAGTTATGACGAACCTAATGCAGACGAGAACTACGCAGACTTGCTGGACAAATGTCCGTGGGCTAAACGCAGTCATGGTGTCGAGGGAAGTGATGCCGCACACAAGGCCGCTGCTAACATGGCAGATACAGATAGGTTTATTACAATTGATGCTGACAACATTGTGCATGATGCTTTCTTTAGTGTTGAAATAAACATGGATAAAATTAATGACACTGACGTTATTAGTTGGGCAGGCAAGAACATTACCAACGGACTTGTATACGGCAACGGTGGTATCAAGTGTTGGCCTAAAGAAGTTGTTATGAATATGAAAACACATGAGAATGCACCCAAAGGTGACAAGAGAGCACAAGTAGATTTTTGTTGGAACATTAACTATGTGCAGATGAATAATATCTATTGCACAGTAATGAACAATGGTAGTCCACTACAAGCCTGGCGTGCAGGTTTCCGTGAAGGTGTTAAGATGGGATTAGTAGATGGAGATGTTATTGACCCAAGCGACTTAAAACAACGTGTGCATAGCAAAAACTACAAACGTTTGTTAACATGGATGAGCGTAGGTGACGATAGTGAAAATGGTATATGGGCAGTGTATGGCGCACGTCTAGGATGTCACATGACAAACATTACCAGAACTGAATGGGATTGGAAAAACGTTAGAGATTTTAAATGGCTTACTAATTATTTTAATCAGGAAGTATTGCCACAGTTTCAAGATAATCCAGATCAATTATGTAAACGCACAGGCACACCATGGAATTACAAAGCAGTGGAAGACAAGGCAATTGAACTTGGTATTGACCTACGCAAACGATTACATTTAGAAATTGCAGACTTAGGTAAAGAGGGCAGTGCTTTCTTTAAAGAAGTTTACATTAATCCAAGTCGTATGGGAGCACAAATCAGAGAAGACCAAGTCGAAGATACATTAGAATAAGATATGGCAGATACCAAAACTAATTGGGAAGAACATTACGGAGATACATTCTGTGTTTACCCATGGCTTAGCTTAATGGTAAACACAAGTGGAAGCATTGACTTTTGTTGTATTGCAAAGCCAAGTGTTCTACGAGACCAGGATGGAAAGATATTAGACATAAGCACCACTACTCTCAAAGAAGCGTGGAACAGTGATGATATGAAAGACCTTCGACTTGGTATGATACAAGGTGAACAGATTAGTAGTTGTAAGCATTGTTACTTACAAGAAGAAGTAGGTAAAAAAAGTTTTAGACAAATGCACAACGAAGAATGGGAAAGTAGAATTGGTGCAGATGCAATACACGAAAGGGTTAAGGCAAGCTATGACAACGACATGGCACTACCTGATCACGATCCTGTATACTTAGATTTAAGACTAGGTAACCTATGTAACCTTAGTTGTAGAATGTGTAACAGTTATAACAGTAGCACAATTGCAAAAGAAAATAAGCAACTAGAAGAAATAGAACCTGAGTATAAAAAGATACAAGAAAAAACATATGGCAAAACTCCAGACTGGGTATACAGCAAAGAGTATAGAGATAAATTTGATGCAGATGTTTTTTGGAAAGATATCTACGCATGGCTTCCAGACTTGAGAAAAGTTTACATGACAGGTGGTGAGCCCACTATGATCAAAAACAACATGGACTTCTTAGACTTTGCTGCAGACAATGGACATGCAGAACATATAACTGTATTCATGAATACAAATTGCACAAATGCTAATTCAAAATTCCTAAACAGCATAAGCAAATATGAAAGTGTAGATATTAATGCCAGCCTTGATGGTGTAGGCAATGTAAACGAATTCATACGTGGAACTAAGAGTTGGGATATCATTCTTAGAAACTATCGTGCTATGTTAGACAAGCCAAATGTTAACAGTAACATTACTCCAGTGCTACAAATATATAATCTAAATCGTATACACGAAGTATTATACTTGGCAGCAGAACTAACAGATGAATATTATCCAAACCATGATTGGAAAACAATTGGTGTAGATATATTAATAAACACACATCCAAATTATTTAGACATACGTAATCTTACAGTTGAACAACGAGCACCTGCATTAAAAAGATTACAAGAGTTTTCAGTTACATGCAAATATCTATACGAGAAGAATTGGTTAGTTAAGAATAGTGTAGACGGTATCATTAGTTACTTACAGCAACCTCAATTAGAAAACTGGCACAAAAACTTAACAGAGTTTGTTACATTAACTCAAGTATGGGATCGTAAACGTAATACAAACTTTAGTATTATAGACGACGAACTATATCAATCTATAAAAGAGATGTTATAATGGCGCAAGACTTTTTAGAAGATTACGGAAAGGATTTCTGTATACTGCCATGGATACATATGGCAACACACACTGACGGCACTGCATTACTATGTTGTGTTGCACAGAAGCCGCCAGACGAAAGAGTAAACTTAAATCACACAACAGTAGATGGCATATGGAATAGTTACTATTGGAAGAAAGCCAGACTGGCTATGCTCGCCGAGCAAAAACTAAAAGCATGTTCTCATTGTTACAAAGAAGAAGTAGCTGGTATTAGAAGTCATAGAATGAATGAAAACAATCTGTGGACAAAGAAGCTAGGCAGAGAATACATCGATGAATTAATTGCAAGCACAAACACAGACGGTAGTTTAGATCAAGATGTTGTCACATTAGACTTGCGTTTGGGAAACACATGTAATGTGCAATGCGTTATGTGTAGGCCTACTGATTCAAGTAAGTGGGTTAAGGCTGCTGAAATAATAGCCGCAGACAGTGAAGGTGAAGTCAAAAATGATTGGGATTGGAAGATACAAGATTTCAAACGTAATAAATTTAAGTGGGCAGAAGATGATGAGTTTTGGATTGAAGAAATTGAACCACTGTTACCTACTATGCGTCATTTTATTTTTGCAGGCGGAGAACCACTATACCTAAAGAACCACAAACGTTTTTTAAAGATGTGTGTTGAGAGTGGGCATGCAGAACACATAGAGCTGCGTTATCATACCAATGGCACTATAATGCCAGACGATATAATTGAACTATGGAGTAAGTTTAAGTTTGTAGAACTAATGATTAGTATTGATGGCATAGGCGAAATGAATAAATGGTTACGCTATCCAACTGAATGGAAAACAGTAGAACAAACGTTAGACAAGGTAGAGAACTCGCCACACGATAATATTGTAGGCAAAGTATTATGCACCGTTAGTGCATTAAACATTTGGTATCTCCCAGACTTTGCTGAGTTCTTAATATCAAAACAATACAAAAAGATTGGAGCACAAGACCATTATGGTGTGTTCCATCCTGGTATACTACATTGGCCAACTTACTTATGCACAAAAGTTTTACCAGCTGGTCTTAAACAAGAGATAACAGACAAGATGCAAAAGTTGTTAGACGCACATCCTGACAATCCAAAAATACAAGAACTAAAAAACATTGTAACTTTTATGAACGAAGAAGACCACAGTCATAGTTGGAACGCACTAAACAAATACATACATTCGTTAGATAAGATGCGTGGCACAGACTTTAAAGAAGACTTTGCTTCTTTGTATGAGATATGGGAAAAGTATGAAGTTTGATTTAATACTTGGTGATAACAACAGTAAGCATACAGTGTTAAAGTGTGATATATTTCAGCACGAGTATCTAGATATTTTTCAAAATGATCCTACCATGTGCGAATGGAATTTATACAATGATAAATCAGCACAGCTACAAAAGTTGTCCGATGCGTTAAAAAAATTAATAGATATATGGAACACACATGGTATACATCAACTCGATACAAGTGAGTTCCATTTGTTTAGCGATGACTCGGCAGTAGCTGCAATGAAACTGCATCAAGATATTCTTAATCCATTACAGTCAAGTATTATAACTGCATACAGAGATCTAAACGATAACAGTCAAGTAGAACACACTGAAGAACTAGTAGTTATGTTTAGAAAACTAAATCTAATAAGAGATATAGTTTCACACTTGTCTGTAGATTTAGATTCGCAACAGTTTCAACTTGCGTTTGAAAGTGATTATAAGTTATTTGAAGATGACGACTTTGCAAGATTTAGTTTTGCTCGCAACCCAGGTGAAATATTTTTAGCACCAACTGACATTTCATATAACTATGATAATTTAATTATTGAAGAAAAGTCAGCATACGAAATAGATA
>Ga0098050_1000015_pt1 | contig 80019 bp, 68 predicted proteins | sample 14_taG_FD_77070 | JGI IMG/M metagenome (GOLD analysis project Ga0098050, IMG submission 77070) | Marine viral communities from the Subarctic Pacific Ocean - 14_ETSP_OMZ_AT15311 metaG | ecosystem: Environmental > Aquatic > Marine > Oceanic | place: Pacific Ocean | collected 2015-01-18
AGTTCGTTCGCCTCATTCATTTGTAGTACAGCTTCAACTGGAAACTTTTGTATAGTATCTTTGTAATCACAATCCTTTTCTATATCTTCGTCATTCTTCTTTGCAACAAAAGAACGGTACAGACTCAACATATAGATCTCTTCTTTTTCGTTTTCATCAAGAGTAGTCACAGACGGATTTATATCAACACTAGTGAATTGTGACACCTGCATCTTGTCTAATTCTTTCTTGTAAAACGGTTGCTCCGCGGAGAAGACTGAATCTACAAATGGGCGATATGGATCTTCTTCTATTAGTGGTACCATGAAGTCGGATCGGGCGCTGGGCGGGACACTGTCGAAAGTTGGAGAAAACCGACCCTGCACGTAAGCTTCTACATAAGCTTGACTTAGCCCACTGTTGAATTCTAGCGCAAGAATCGAATACCACTGTCGGGTTTGTTCTAGGAAACTTTCCTGTATGGTATCAGTACTGAATATAACTTCTCTTGGTAAATCTCCTCCTGGCGCGTTGTCTGTTTTTGCAAACTTTTCTTCACGTTCATCGAAAGTCCAAAATTTTCCTGCAGCATAACGGAATGGATCGACGTCTCGAATGTCATCGGTCTTCAAAGTCGTGTAAGCATCTTTTGGCAATGTTGGTCCATCTTCATCAGGTTTATATGTCCAGTAATCGTCATCGAATAAATGTCTATTGATAACCGTCACTTCTCTGTCAGCGCCTGAAATTATCTTCTCTATGTTTTGTTTTGGCACTAGGAAAGGTGTACTTTCAAAACCAGGGGGCGGCTCATCGGGGTCGATAGGTCCGGGTTCATTACCAGTAGGAGGTGTTGAAGTTTCGTCTGCTTCTTCAGGTACATCAACGCAAGGATTTCCAGTTGCGATTCTTCTTAGCTGATCTATTTCTCTAATCGACCTTTCTATTATCGCGATTTGAGAAGCGGTGATTCCATATCCAGACTCGCTCATTACCTGATTCATTTCCTCGATGGTACCTAGGGATTCTTGTATTCTCTGTTCTGGTGTTACGGCAGTTTCCATTATTTCTGCGGCAGTGGTTGTTGCGCCGCCGGTGATGCTTCTGGCAAGGCGTTCTCTGAAATCTTCTTCTTCCGGGTCTTGTTGATTTCTCTCTTCTGTTCTTTGGTTTTCTCTTTCCGAAACATTTCGCAGATCTCTTTGAGTGTATTCAGATGATGAAGTTCCTTGATCTGGTGTAGTCTCTCCTTCAGAAGTTTCATAAACTCTTGCAGCTTCTTGTACTTCTGCCGCCCGGGCGGTGGCTTCTGCTGTTGCAGCTTCGATGGCCGTTTGCGCGGTAGAGCGGGCCCTATTCATATTGAACATATCTAATACCTTCCTCTCGTGGTTGTCGAAACTCTGCGCGTTGATCTCCTAGACCTCCGTCTTGAATTTCCAGATGTTGCAGGTCCAGTTGATTGTATAGCGTTGGAAGAAAGGGTGTTCACTTTTTTAGTCTCCACAAATGCCACATCATTAACTTGGACAGTCTTCTCTTTTTCAGTAGACTTAGAAACAGAAACTTCCACGACCTCCTTTATAGATTTCACGGCCTCAGAAACCTTACTCATGCTTGCGCTTTTCCTAGGTACATTTCTCTTCTTTTTTGTCGTTGCATTACTCATACCCGATATCTCCACATTCCGTACCTTATCCAGAAAAAGCTCTTGGGGGTGAGCAGAAGTTGGCCCAGTTGCTGTAGTGGTGGTAGTAATGCTTTTTGCTAGTTGTGCAGCTTTCTCAATCCTAGGATCTTGCATAATTTTCGTTTTCTCTTTTTGTATCGCGAGATTTTGTTTGTCTAGTGTCTTTGCACCGGTAGTTTTAACGTCAAGATTTATCATTGACTTTTCGATCGACTCAGGAATTAGTCCAGACTGTAGATCTCCCGACTTTGTCTTTACAGCATTTGTAGGTAGAATCTTTGGTATACCGGTGCCGATATTTGGAAGACCCAAACTCAAGCCAGTGCTTGTTGATGACACTGCAATATCTGGTATCCCTTTCTCTAGTTCCATTTCCGTCTTACTTGGGTCAGTTTGTTGTATCTGGTTTATAAACATGCTGGACTTTATTTTATCAACTTGGCTGAGTGATATGAAATCGTCTGATCTCATCAGTGATCTTGTCATTCCCTTATCTGCCGTCATAAACTCTTTGGGTATGATCTTTTGAAGTGTTGGAGTTCCAGTGTCGATTAGAGGCATGCCGGCTTCCAGCTGTGTTGCAGTGTTAGGGCCTGGGGCTCTAGGTGTTTCTTGGGCTTGTGTTGGGATCTGTTGTATGTTGTTATCAACCCGTAATGATTGTAGCGTTCCTCCTAGTCCCTGAACAGTCTCTATTAATTCTTCTTGTAATCTTCTCGTTTGCTCAATTCCTGCCAAGATTGTTTGCGCTGAATCGTCGGATCCGTCCAGACCGTATGAGACCATTAGCTCTCCGTCAACGAAAGATTTGACAATTGTCTTGAGATCTTGACTTACCGTTACGGTCTGTGGTTGCCTGTCGGAGGAATTCTTGGCTTTTGTTTCATATATATAATCTACAGAATTCCTAGGAAGAGATCCAATCTGTTGTGTATTGTCTCTTCTCAAGAAGGTATAGTACAAGTTTAGAAGCTCTTGACAGTTCTTTTCAAACAACTGGGCTTCCTCTAAGTTTCCTCCCTTAATCGGAATAATATTTTGTTCTATTTCTTCCACTCTTGAGTCTGTCTGAAACACCAGTCTTGATAAAGAATCGAACATACCTACTAGCGTTTTCGTTTTCGCGTCGTAAGATGCTGGTGATAGGTTGTTTTTAAAATTGTCTGTGAATTTTCCTGATTCGTAAATGTAATTTCCTTTTTCGAGGTCTATTGAATCTTCTCGTTCTATGGGTTCTATGAATCTTCTAGTGTCGGCGCCGAAATATCTTTTGCCTCCGGTGTATATTTTTGACGCATCGGCCAAGAAAAGCTTATATTGCGACATCAACTTTTCAAACCTTGCGATTTTCTCTATTATAAAGTTCTTTATTCGATCTTCTAGTGTTATCTCGACGATGTATGTATAGTATCCGAAATTTATCTTTTCGAACAACTCATAATCTCTGACTAGAAAAGTTCTTTTAAAGGTAGAAGCAGGATCATTAGGGTTCACTACAAGAGGTATTTCTGATATATCCGCTACTTTGTCTGGTGAGCCCGGTCTTGTTATGGATTCTACTGTTATTATTCCCAACCTGCTAAGGAGACTGGCGTTTCTCCTTCTTCTTCTAGGTGGGTTTGACGCATTGAGTAATGTTTTTCTAAATACATCATCTGTCTTTATATCTTCGCTTTGAACCAGGAACCTGTCTGGATCTTCGTTACTGTACCTATCATGGTCTGCTGTACCCATTGGATTGTTGGACCTTGGACTGTTGGACACTCTTCTTCTATGAATTTTCATAGACGAGATTCTTGTTAGTGATAGTAAGGTTTCTTCTGTAACCTCTTCTCCATCAACGACCACAGGTCCGTTTTGGCGAACGAGATCAATAAAAGATCCGTATCTTGAGTTAGACTTCACTAATGACCTAAAATCTAAAGAGAATTTTATACCATAATATGACTTAAGATCCGCCTCTCTCGGAATCGTAATCCAAGATTTAGTATCCGCAACTATCTTGGCTCCTGGAGTGTTTTCGGGGTTCTGATAGAACTCGCTTATCACATCTGACGTTTCCGCCCTGAGCATCGCATTTTCGTCTGCCATTGAAATTTTGTTCGCTGTGAACAATTCATAGTTTGGATAGATTCCTGCTCCAAAGCTACCTTCATCTTCCAACATATTTCTTATCCGGCCGCCGAAATATCCTGAGTTAAATTCTGAATCGTCTATAAAGTATCTTGCTACGATCTTATTGTTTGGCACGTAAGTTGTCTTTAGTCGTGGCATGTTTGCCATATTAGGGTGGCTCTCTGCGCCAGCCATAAATCCGATATAACCTCCTGGTCCGGGATTCTGAGTGGTGTGCTTGTGATATTCCCCAGTATAAGGTGTACCGTCTTGCAGGGTCAATATTCTTCTCGTCCTTGGTGTAAACAACTTTCCTTGCTCATTTTTATCTAACAAAAGATCGTAAGTCATGTTTCCGCCGGTTTGAATGAGTTCTGCTTTTACTGTTGGGTCTAAATTTAGGTTATACTCTTCTGTTAGACTAACCAGGTCTAGGTGCGTGAACGCTACTAATTCCATCTTTTCCATGCCTCGTAGGTCCGGGGTTATCTCATACGAGAAATTGTCAATCTCAACATCAAAAAATATGTCCGAAAGGTTATTAGAGTTCATATCTAATGTTGGTGTGACTACGATATTATTTTCATAGGCCTCCACTGCATCTTTCAATGTTATAATCTTGTGAGGGTAGTTGTTCGTAATTATGGTGTCCCACGATGCTAAGTCCGGGAGAGGTCCTGAACGATTGCGTAACAATACTGAGCGTGCTCGGTTTGCTGGGGACTGCAAGGTCGAAGGATTTATTAGTGGTCTGGGCCGATGATGTTGGTCGATCATCTTTCTGTCAATAAGTACAAAGTAGATCTTTACAAAGCTAGAGAATATATCTTCATTTAGCCAAAACGGCTCATAACCCTCCTGTTGAGTGGTCAAGAATGCACGAACTTTTACCTTGCTCTTAGTGAGAGTCACACTGTCGATAGTAAGATATGGAAAAGGTCCTGTTTCAAGCATGTAATTGTTCCCTAATTAGTGTAAAAATTTTGTGTGTTCCTACGTTTCTCCGACACACTCTCTGCGTCGTCATCTGTATTTATCTCGAATAACTCGAATATTTCTTCAGGATTAGTTATTGCAACAATCTTTGTCTCAGTCACCACCCCTGATTCGTCTTTTTCATCAATAATTTCATATAGCTCTAGATCAAAGTTCTCTTTGGTGTATGGCACGTTGAACTCGTCTAGACTAATAGCAAAATGCTCTGGGTCTACTTCTATGAAAGTTTTATCTATAAACTCGACTTTCATGGACGTCAAATCTAAATAGGTTTCCGAATCGTACAAAGTTCCAGGGTCATCAATTTGCTGCGTATTGTCTAGAGTCACGTTATAGCTCGGTAGTAATTCTATTTGAGGTATCTTTGTTTGTATCCCTGATTGAGTCAAGTACTGTACGCTGGCACTGTTTTGTATATCAGTAGTATGAGCCAGTAAACTGAAATATGGCATGTCCTGAGAGCCTAATGTGCAGTTGGCCAATGGAAACTGTAGAAGCTTTTCCTTTTCAATCGGGTCTATATCCCTCTTTATTTCCAGAAAAACTTCTCTTTCACCTGAATTTATCTTTTCGGTCTCCGCGTCGAATCTTGTTTCAATGCCTTTTACAAGATATTGAGTGTCCAACTGTAAATCAGTCTTGATTCTATCCTCTATATCATTCTGTGGTTCCGACAGGCCAGCGTATTTTCTGTCATAAATCACCCCATCATCGAAGAATCGGTAGAACTCAGGCTTAAAAGCGCCACGTGACAATAGATTTTTGCCAAATTGTGTTAGTTTTATGTCTAAAACTTCTTCTCTTTTGTTCTTGAACGCCATACTAGTTTCTCTGGTTTGGTGGCTTTGGTAAGAAGTCCACCTTACTCTCAACCTTAATTAGTTCTACCATTGAAAAGTAATCGTATGGCCAGTTGAAGCTGTGCTTATATTTCAATCCGTTGATGCCGCGGCTTTCGTTGATGACTGGATCATTTGAATCATCCTTGTAGAAGTATCCGGAATCCTTTATTGAGGTATTTGCAATCTTCTTTCCAGATTTTAGACCCGGGAGAGATTCTCTCTTGATCTTTGACAAGTCTTTTTCTGCTCTCATCTTGACTTTGAAAACTATCCATCTAACTTTCTCTTCTAAGAAGGCTTTCTGGTCCGATCCTTCGAATGGTGTCTTGTCGACGTCAAGGAAGTGAGACACGTACTGCACATCTGATTCTAATCCGAACTTGGTTTCGTTAGCTCTAGTCGCAGAGTACCTGGCTTTGCCTGTACTGACTGCGGAAGTTGGAGACAGATTCTGCCAAATGTTTTGCAAATCTTGTTTCTTCATGGCGGCGCGGAACTGGAACACATACATCATCGGCCTAGAAGTCTTTGCTAGTTCTGGGTATGTAACAAAGTCGAATTGTGGCGGCATAACATACTTTTCCATCATTCTCATTTGATACGCTGTCAAGAGAGTTGGATTGGACCCGGGTGTGTTGAAGAGTTTATCATACTCTTCTGACGTCAGAGTACCATTGCCTAGCTGCCTTTTGCGTCCCTCGTTGAGTGTTCGTGCCTTTAGCATGATCTCTTCGCTTATATCGAAGAACTCGACCTGGTCGTCATCTGTTACATAATAAGGAATAGCAACTACTGACTCTGCGATTTCCTTGAATTCAGATATGCGGCCCGGTGTGGCTTTTGCGGATCGTTTGTTCTCAGAAGTGAACCCAACCAATCGAGCCAATTGCTTTGAAGAGTCTAAGCCCTCAATCTCTTCTACTGCCAACTCGTAACCTTCACCAACCTTGGCAGGTAAAGCACCATACTGGTGCCACATGCCAGTCGAAGCCGTGAGGTATGGCTCGGATGTAGCAAGTGATTGGGAAAAATACTGCGTCCATGTTCTGTTCTGCCATGGGGAATTAGTTACACTTGCAACCGTGTTGTCACTAAGCTTCAGTGCGGAGGCAGTTGCGTTGGCGAATTGCAAGACTGGTGTTTCCCACTTAGATTGGATTACCCATCTCTTTCTGCCGTCCCTGTTTGATCCAGGAGCGTTCTCCTCTGCCTGATATTGTACAAATGATTTAAGGTCGATCGATGCAGATATAGCCATGGCGTGATTGAAGTTAGTGTTGTTCCTCTTCGTTGTGGCAGTGTTCGCGTTCGACGGCTCTTGGTAGAAGTTGTTGTATGTGAACGTTGCGCCTTCCCAAATTTGATCAAGAGTGTAAGTACCAGCCGATGACGGCGTGAAAGATATCTCAACATAAGGTTCCGCATTCTTATCCAAGAATGGAGGATGATATGGGGCATATCCATGGCCATCATGGTCAGTGACGTTTACCTTGTGAGTCAGTTTAGTTACTGGGTTGTCCGCGGCTCCACCAATGAAGTTTCGAGACCCAGAGACAGGATAGGTTTCAAACCAGTGCTCTGCTCTAGACTGTGGTATTGTTGCAGATCCCGTAGAGTTTTCTTTGATATTTCTCCATGAGACGCCAGCAGATGCTGTCGCATTGGCCGTTTGAACAAATTCAAGATTATATCTCAAGTACGTTGCACCAGAGGGCACATCTGCTGGGAACAAGTTTTTGTCCGTCACTTGTTTTAGAGTCACGTCTGCAACAATCCCTGAAGAGCTGTTATGTGCTATTACGTTTACACCGTACCTAATCAATTGTGCGAGTGCTGAAGACCTGTTGTAGTCTATGTATTGATTCGTATCCTGGTCATACTTTACTCCAAAAGGGTCTGCGAAATTAGTCTTTATTGAATTGACGTCAATATATGAAGATGTACCCTTGAGATAGATGTTACCTAAACCTGTTGCGTTGAATGTGCCTTCTGCTGTAGTCCCGTTTCCAGGATTATTAGTTATGTTTGTCGTGTTAGGCACAGAGGCAGTAACAAACTTTATAGCCACCTTGTTTCCGCCGGAACCGGTCATGACTATACCTGGCAGAGAATTGTCCAGTGGTATGTTTGACGACCCTGACGCTAAGTCATAGTTTCTAACCAAGAAGCCCATATCTTTACGAGCGCCGGAACCTGATACTATAATTTGCTGAGACTTGAATTTAGCCTTTGTAACTGATCTGCCCTCATCGACTGGTGGACCGAAGGCTGAGTGTCTATCATACATTGTGAGATCCTTGTTTCTAACGTAGACTCTCATCTTATATGCTGTAGATGCAGCCAGTCTTACTTCTACTTCGTCAGATTCCAAAGTTGCGGATGATCCATCTTCCAAAAAGAAGTTTACAGTTTCTGCGCAGAAATTGTTTATGGCCATTTTATAAGGGACCAGAGTTTCTGACAGCGGTTTCTTGAGAGAGAAAGAGTCTGCATTTAGCTTTTGCTCTGTCCTAGTAGTATCTAGTTGCCCAAACTTGAATGGATAGTCCATCACTCTTCCCAGTTCTGAGTTTCCATAGTGTATACTAGCAGATGGGTGAGGTTCATTGTCTAATATCAATGTGCCTCGCAGACGATCGGGCTCTAATAGATCCTCAAAAGTAACCCTCTTGTATACCGAACCACTTAGCCTAGGTATCGAGGAAGGTATTACTGACCCGGTATATGTTGTTGATTGGTTCACCAAGGAGCCAGTATACATCGTCAGCGCCTTGAGGGTTCCACCATACCCTCCCGTCAGATGTGTCGTTCTGTCAATCAGCGTACCGAAACTAGATATTGTTGAAGCATCTGCATCTGAGCCAAACAGTGGGTAATCCACAGCCATACCAGACTTGATTGAGTTGAACAATATTCCTGGTGCCATCAGAGGCTTGATTGACTGTTGCAGGTTCGCTCTAATCTTTCTCTCTAGGAGATTTCTAACTCCAGAATTTGTTTGTGAAATTCTAGTATCCTGCTGTGTATTTGTAAAGCTAAAGTCAGACATGTACCCTCTGCCGAAAAGCTCTGCTATTTGCAAAACTCGTTCTGCTGGATAGAATCCTCTATAAGGAACAAACTTCATTGCAGCCTGGCACTTAAGTGTCAGTCTCATTGGGTCCACATCATTCTTGAACCCTTCGATATCTGTTTGTTCCACAATTGGATTGAAGTACTTCATAAAGTCAGAAGTAGCATAAGTCTTGAAAAAGGATGATCCGACTTCCAGATCACCTGATGACTGGTTATATATTGCACCAGTGAGTGACAGGAAGTTCTCGCTAATAGAAGTGGATGCCAAGAAGTTTCCATCGTTATTCTTTATTGTGTCTTCGATGAACTCGCTGATTCTGAACTCAGGAACAATAGAGTGATCCTGGCCAAGTGTTCTAATCTTTTCTCTGTACTCTTCATAAGAGTCTACGAAGGGAACCTGACCTGATTGATCTGCTGCTTCCCACTTAGCTTCCCCTGCTAGGAAAGTATTTCCACTGTAAGTTTGTGGTATTCTTCTAGAATAAATTGGCGCAGGTGGTGGAGTTCCATGAACCGTATTGACACCAAGACCAAATATACTGTAGTCATTTTGTAAGACACCTTCTCCGAACTGACCTTGTTTTCTAAATGGCAAGAAGTCTTTTCCTTCATTGAAAAATGATGAAGTGATTGATAGAGGTGCTCTGCTAAAAGTCTCTCTTGCGTCCAGTGGCCATGTTGATGCTCGGACGTGTGTGAATCTTGTCGGGTTGACGGAAGAGTTAGACCCAACTGCGTCCACGAAGAAAGGGTTAGTTCTTTGATAATCATCTTTATCGACAGTTATCTCTGGGAATAGGTTCGATGTACCTGCGGTTACCAAAGAAGAATTGTAAGCATTAGATCCTGTCAAGATTATTGATCGGCTAGTTCTTGATGAGTTCCACCCAAAGAAGTGAAAGTTCTCTCTAAGTCTTGCATTCTTTGTGTAGGTGTTTTCTTCTCTCGGATAAATGGTCTCAACATAGTTAAGCTCCATTGTTGTTCCTTCGTCTGTGCTGAATTCTCTCTGATACGAAAGAAGAAGATCGTTGAACGTGTGCCTCTTGAAATCATCTATTTCCAACTTGTCTGTAATGTTAGCGTTTGCAAAACTAGTCAAGTCGTTCTGGTAAGTCTTTCTCAGAATTAGCAATCGATTATCTACTGGCCTTCTTGTTATGCCGTCTGGCCCTGTATCTGAGGTAACCATCGCTGTGATGAGCCCCTCATCTAAATTCCAAACATCTTCCTCTTCTCTTTGAGATAGATAAGCTTCTTCTTGCATCAGTCTGATGTTTTCTAACGATAGGCCTCCGACTTGCTCGTTATGCAACGTGATTGTCATTGGGTTGAATCTGTTTGTCACCATTGGCTCAGTGTAGTTTATGAACGTTCTATCCACTGTCTTCTTATCTATGCCGGATATGTTTTGTAGATCTTTGTTGAAATCAAACAAATACTCGTTATGAACACTTGGCATCACCTCGGAACCTCTAACAGCTATAGAAATTGTGTTGTCTTTTCTATGTGCGCGGGCAATTGGGTGCTCTGAGCCTCTTATTTGAGTCAGCGTGGAGAAGTTGTAATTTGTTGAAAAGTATTTCTCGCTCTGTAGAGAGTCAGATCCTGATTGAAGCGAGTTGTCAGAGATGATATATGTTTCATTTGGGTCTTGCATAAACAACACGGACGTGGCTCTGCCTACGGTACCGTCTGCGGCGCCGAAGTTTCGACCGTCGATGTTCCCTGCAGGATTCACTTTGCCGCGGCGGGTGGCTAATTTTATTCCGGATATTCTATCTTCAAAACCGTTGTAGCTGCTTCCACTTATCGATAGAAGTCTCTGAATATCCGTAAAGTCCCACCACGCAACAGCATTGTTGTAAAAAGGCAATGTACGGTAATTTGGATATACTCCTCTTGTTTCTTCGTTTATAAAAGGCTGCTCGTTCTTTTTGTTATAAAGTGCTGTGACTTCTTCCTGACTTAATTCCTTATCGAAGAACAGCAGGTTTTTCATGTTCGCTTTCAATCCACCATTGGCTGTGATGATTGAGTTATTGTATGTTCCATAAATTCCAAGACTGAAGAAGTCAACCGGAAAGTCTATGTTTCCAATATCGATTTCGTTGTCGAAACCCTCCATGGCGCCATCGGTTCCGGGTATGTGGCCACCGGCATGTTGAGGAAGCCTCTTGCCGTCCAAATACACCTTCAGGCCAGCGACGTTTCTCTTGCCATCATAAGTTACTGTTATATTGTGCCAAGATCCATAATTTACAACGTTTTTCGTATATACCGAAAAGTCGAATGGGTCTGACGCACTGCCAGTAGGAGAGTCTGGTGTTCCGCCTATATCCGCTCTTAGGTAACCGTCGCCTCCGCCACCATATAAGTTGTTATTCATTTGGTGAAAAGAGAGTCTGTAATTACCTCTAAGACCCACTATAACCTGGGTGCCGCCATCATAGCTTTGCGATAGAAGTTGGATAGTGGTGGCGTAAGAAAACGGCAGATCTGCAGATGATCCTGTAAAGACTAGTTGTGTCGGTACGGGACGAGAGCCAGATACTGCAGCGTTATAAGATAGAAAATCAGACTCTGCATTGGCGCCTTGATGTCTAAACTGTAAAGTTGAGACCTTGACTGGTTCCCTGATTGCTACATGTCTCCTAGTAGTCGCAAAACCTATTTGATTTGAGGATATATTATCTGGACTTGTGGATGATGAAGACAGGGCATATCCATGGACGTAGCCAAAGTTGTCATTTTTAGATAGAAAATCATATACATTGTCATTCACCGATGCGGTAATCCAAGAGTATTGATAATCACTTTGAGGTATTGGTCGACTAATGAAGTTGTTATCGAAATCAACTTCTTTTCCTAGTGAACCGGTTCTTCTTGTTGGGTTGCGGTTCGTCATGTGTACGGACGCTTGTGTTGTCGATCCAGAGCGATACCCGAACTGATCTGACTGTTCTGTTGATAACTTGTTCAAAGTGTTTCTGACAATAGAATTTCTGTAATTAAGAGAGTTATATATCGAGTACTCTTGCGACTCTTGGTCACTTGCGAAGGCGCCTTGAGTTTCTGGGCCGCCAGGCGAGGAAAACTTATTTACTATGACGTGCCCAGTCCTCTGTCTGACTGGTGTCACAAAGTCAATGGTACCACTAACTGCTTTTGATGCAACAGGTGTAACGTTGAGGCCGTTGTCGTCCACAAGCTGGTTGTTGTTCAGAGATCGCCCGTTTGTTTGAACTATCTCATAGTCTTTATTGTAGTTTCCTAAGATATTGCTTCCAGTACCATATTTCACATTCTTGAACACATAAGGCGCCCCTGCGCCTCCGTCCCTATAGAACATTGATTTGGGAGTGGATAATGATGCGGTAGATAGGTTTATAGCTGAGTTTGATAATAAGGTTGTGGTGACAGAAGAAGCTGTAAGTCCAGCGAATGAAGGCTGGGGCCCACTGTAATATTGTCCGTTGTAACTAGCTGAGAATTTTATAGTTCCACTGGCATTGATTCCTGCAGCCATACTTGCGGTTGGAAAAAAGCTTATGATAAACTTATCTTCATCATACTCAATCGTGGTAGAGTCTGGCTGGTCTACGAATTTGTGACTAACACCATTTGAAAATACAACAGAAAAGGAAGAAGTTGTATCTGGCCAGGAAACTCCTTCTTGAAAATCTCCCCCTGCTTCATGATATATCAAATTCACAAATCTAGACATATGAGAACAAGAATTTACCTGTATGATGGCCTTACCATGAGAAGAAGTACTATAGGGGCTGCGAAGAGACAAGCTTGCTGTCGCGACAGTTATGTAAAAATTTCTAACATCAAAGCTAGCGCTAGGTACGGTTGTTAGGCTATATGCCTCCGGCCTGACATCAGAACCAGTAAGACCCATCTCCACCTTTCTGTGTGGCATTCCGCCAACATGTTGTCGAGTAAATGGACTCTGCAATGATTGCTCTCCAGTTAGGCCGATGTCTAAGTGGTTGTTTGCGATCTGCAGGTTCTCTTTTACTTGTTCTAGATCAACACCAACAGACGAGCTGATCATTGTGAACGGGAACAATAAGTCTGAATCTGCGTCTAAGTAGCTGTCGTCATTTATATTATTAGTGGACCCTCTGTAATGTTCTGTAAAATTAGGATCTATCACGTCTTTACATACTGGCTCTTCTGTTACCGCAGCAAGTTCGACCTTGCCGGCCCTTGTAGCCATCTTGTAAAGCTCTGGGTTCTTGTTTGTCTTTCGGTTAAAGCCTGTTCCAATTGGTTTGCTCTGTTCTGCACTAAAACGATATGGTCTGCTGAGTTTTCTGAGAACATATGTTGATCCAGATACGTCAGTCACTGCGACTCTTCTTATCGTTTCTCTATCCGACGACCTTTCACTTCTGTCTTTTTGCCATAGGCAGTTTGTTGTCTCTTTCGGATCAGTCACTTCGCGGTCTGAGTCTAGTCCAGTTGATGCTACGATGGCTGTTGAGCCAACCATAGTACCGTGATTTGATCCCTTGTAGTCTTTTATGTTGTTTGATCCGGCGGCGTCGAGATCGTCTCCCATTTTCCACCAGGATATGATGTTGCTGTATGCGGTGAAAGTTGTCAAGTTCTTGACTTTACCCCCGTTATAAACCTCGGTTACCTCGGCTGTGGACAGTTCTTTGTTGAAAACTGCGACATCTGCGATAAAGTCTTCAAACGTGTTGGTGGTCGGACTGTCTGTGCCTCCGATGGTAGTGACGATATCAAAGTTTGGCATGCCTGAGTAATTCGTCTTAGTGGTTGTACTTGACGGAGTAATCTCTGTTGCGTCTTTGTACACCTTCAGGCCAGAAATATTTTGAGAACCATCATAGGTGACTGTGATCTGATGCCATGTAGCTGATGATAACTTTGTGCCAGTGTCTTCAAAATATATTCTATTTGTGGTCGAAAAGGATCCGACACTATTCTGAGCCGGGTCAGCGTAAAGTATCACATATAAACCACCGTTAGTGTGGCCGATGATCCATTCTCCGTCCTGGTTCCCTGCGCCGACGCTGTTTCTCCTAGACATGATTACTCCAGAGTCTGACGCGATGTCTCCAACGTGCACCCAAGCGGATATCGAAAATGCAGAGTCGGTACCGGCACCATCAGTAAAAGACATATCGTCGCTGTCTGCGATGTCGACTGTGTCTGCGTTTGATGAGAATTGAAGAGCCTTTATGTTTGTAAGGTGACTAGCTTGCAGTGGAGCATGGCCATGTTCCCAGTCGTACAGCAACTCATTGACACCCAAGATGCTCACTGGATTGACCGTTGGGTCTTTATATTCTACTGTTGGGGCCTGGTGCTTGTATTTGTTTCTTTCAAGTGCGTGCGATTCTACTATCTCTCTTATTCTTCCAGAGAAGTTAGAACTAGCGGGTACAAGTTGTTGTATGAAGTGACTTAATGATGAGTCTATCCACTTGTAATACTCTACAAACTTATCAAGGTCCATGTCGTTCTCTACATTTCTAAAGAACTTTTCTCTCATCTTCTCCATCATCTTGTATTCTTGTCGATACTTGTTGACTGGCTCACCTATTAGGTTACTCATCCCAGTGATGCCGGCGAACATGTTAATCATCTCTTTTGAGATAACTTGGTACATGCTCTTCTCGAAAGAATAGAAGTAAGTTACTGGTCTTGATCCTGCTGTAAATTTCTCTACTTCTGTGGACTTGATTTGAACTCTGTCGCTTGAGTAAACGTTATCTATTGGTGCATATTCTACTGATGGTATAAACTCCTGCACAATGGCGCTTCCTGTGGCTGCAAAGCCTGATGCTGCACCTGGGTATTTGTACCCCACCAAACTTCCGGATGGCGTTTCGATTGATCCACTGGTAAAATCTAATACAGAAAGAGTTCCTCCGGCGGATGAAGATACCAGGTTTTCAAACTGCCATCGAAGAACAGTTGCATCGGTTGCTCTCAGGTTTGAGCCGTCGTCGAAGTTCGATACGTGCTGTGGATCTGTTCGGCCGAAGACTGCTGGATTCTTTGCGTGCTCCTTTAGTTCGTCGTTAGTCAATCCGTCTAAGTGGACATTGAACCCTAGAAGTCTAACATCGGAAGAATGCAAATGAGACCCAGTAAAGTTAGTTTTGTGTGATCCCGCGTAGACGGCTCGATCTAGACTGGACATCATTTCGTAGCCAGTTCGTGTGATACTAGAAGTTACATAGAAGCTGTTCTTTAGGGCATCAAGGTCGTAATTATATCCGGTAAATTCTACTTTATATCCGGTTGATCCTGATAACCTGGTAAGGCCGAAGTCTATGTCACCCTTCTTTGCGACTCTCACTGATATATTCCAATGTGTGTTGTCGTATACACCTGGTATATAACTTGATGATACCGCGGTGAATGCACCGGCGGATGAAGTTAGTAAGAAATATCCATCTCCAGCAAAATTACTCCTTCTTACGAAATAAGCTTGCATTGACCCACTGTCTAGTGGGTGCCAAGTTAATGCATCGCCAGACCCAGATGCTCCTTGAACCGAATGCATACCAAACAAAGAAGCTGTTTGCAAGTTAGTGGTTATAGAATTGTTGTCAGGAAATACGATACTTGCTTCCAGGGTCAGAGGCTTTGGCTCTGTAGATGAGGTTATGTATCTCTGCTCCACATACAACTTGTTTGATGCTGTCTGATATAGTGTTCCCTGGTAGTTTGCATTTGCAAAGTTCAGAGACTTCTGTTTCACAGTTGTATATATTGGCTTCTTTTCTAATTTATAAGACTCATTATTGCCATAAACGTTAAGCTTTATCAACTCATCGTCAACACCGAAACATCTAATGAGGTTTCTGAACGACTTTTCAGTGCCTTTTGTATTGTATATGTGTATTAGGTTCGAATGAATATTTGATAAAATAGCATTCTTGACCTCATGAAGGTTCTGTTCGAACGTCAACTTGTCTGATTTCTGAAGAAACGTCTCGATCAGATCAGCATTAGGGAATATTTCTGTCGTTGCTAAGCCAAAGTGCTCTAAAATATAGTTTACCCATGGTTTAGAATGATTACCGGTGAACTTATAATCGGTTGAATCCTCACATCCGAGAAGAAAGTTGTTTGTATCACTGCTTTGTTGTACACCTTTTTGGTCAAAAAAGTCTCGATAGTTGTAATCCTTTATGCTTGGCAGGAACTTTATCTTCAAGAATATATCATCTAGTGTTGCTGCGATGATTTGAACCAACTCTCCCATGAGGCCTGTTTTGTCCTCTTGCATAAAATAAGAAGGTACAGTATTTGCTAGAGAAGATCCGTTTTGTATGTCATGTGATTTTCCAAAATTCTTGAACTTAGTCAGTAAATCTTGAACTAGGGGATTTTTACCGTTTATAATCGGATCTCCAGGTTCAGAATAAGAAGCCTCTGGTAAATTTGTCGAAGACTCTATTCCAGATAGGCTAGACCTAAACGTGTCAGACCAACCTATCACCTTACCGTTTCCGATGCGGCCTGAATAATCAAGAACTACTTCGTCATATGATTGAACCCCAATGATTCCTTCGTTGAACTTGTAGTAAAGCCCTAACTCTGGATTGTTGTTATCCTTATCTGTACCACCGTGTACTGGGCGGTAAAAGTATCTGCCTATTTGCTTTTCTGTTCTTGCAGTTTTCCAATATCTAAACTCGTCCAAGGAGCCCGATAATTTACCATAACCTATCTTTGCGTCAGTTCCCCCGGAGGAACCTGTTGCTAGGGCACCGATAGTGCCTACAAAGTTTCTATCAACGGCGCCGAAAGAAGCAACGGATGCTGTATTTGTATCTTCCAAGGCACCATCAACATAAAGCTTTGACACTATATTTGACCCACTGTGAACTACTGTCACAGCATAATGGTGCCATGCGTTGTCAGCAACTGTTGCTTTGGTGACTGCAGTTGTCCCTAATACTTGGTCTGTGATGCCTGCAGTGCCAGACAAATATGTCAGTTTGAATGGGGAGCCTGACCCAACTGATGAGTCAAGTAATACGGTGAATCTACCATGTGTGGATGTACCTGTGATCGCCCCTGACGTGTGAGTATCGAATATTACCTCTCTCGTTGTGAGAGAAGACCCTACAAATGATTGCTTTTTAAGCCAAAATTCTGCAGTGTTACCCGTTGAGCCGTCTATCTTTAGATTGCTTTCTCTCTTTTTGGAAGAGTTGAACATTGTTCCGGAGTGGGGGCCACCGACAAAGTAGATATACTCCGGAGTGGAAGAGAGCCCATAGGCGCCTTCGACGGCGGCTCTAGTTCCCCAGCCGCCATTTGAGAAAGCCACATGGCCCTTGGCCTTTGGGTACTCATGTTCGAGCATGTAGAGGTCTAGATAAGAAGCAGTTAAAGACCATTCCATCTTTTCGGCTTTTGATCCGTCGTAAGGGTACGTGTTGTACACCCTGTCTATTGAATCTTTGTAGTATCTTTCGGATGAACCATAAAAGCAGAATGATGAAGGGTCAGAATAATCTAACTTAGGTATATATCTTGATCTTTGCTTGATATAGCTTTTGATGAACCTTTCTGATTCTGCCTCTCCGAGGTAGCTATTATCGGATATAGACTGAATTATCTTATTACCCGACGTATCAAACAGTTCTTCCTTTCGCAGGGAGTCTGTTAGTGTTATTTTTTGGCCTGAATTTGTAAATTTGTTTCTATAATCTGTCATGGATCTACTCTAAACTTAAACTTCTCTTTCTGTTCTATGTAGTTGTTGCCATCTTTCTGTAGAAAGCTTATCTGATATAAATAGTTCGGTTCTAAAATTGACATATCTAAATCGAAGAAAGAGCCACTTACATCATATGATAAAGAAGAATAACTTGGAGTACTTCCTGTTGAGTATGCTATTACGTTGTAGTTGTCGGTTACTCTATCTATCCGATAGTAACCATTTCTAAAAAAGTGTACAGGTGGTGTATTCGACGCCACTGTGTACACGTTTGGTTGCCAGTTCTTATTTCTCATATAAACTCTAAATGTTACCTTCTCATCTACTGAATAATCTGACTTTAGGTTTGTGACTTTTACATTATATTTGGGATCATCGAAATAGAAGCCGGCCGATAAATCTTTCAATGTGAACCCCGAACCTGTTACAAGTGTAGTGTAAGTTGTAGGGTTTTCTGTAGCATCTGACTTTTGCCAAACATCATAGAATGTTGATCCCGTGTTATCGCAAGAGAATGTTGCTTTATATATACCCTTCTCGTGTCTACTTGCAGTTATGTATGTCGCGGCGCCTGTATTGACGCTTCCATGATCCACGGGTAGTGTGGTTGGGGACACTCCCGAACCTATTGACGGGTAAAGTTGCACCAACAAATGGGAGCCAGTATCTGGAAGGTCTACTAATCCATTTCTTTGTTTGTTGTATAAGAATATGGTATTCAAATTGTCTGCTGCAGGCGCCAGAGAACTTGATCTAAAAACATAGTATCTGTCATCTTTTATCGCTTTGTCCCAGCGCGCTTCGATTGTTGGGCGCTCGAAAAAATGATGACTGCTTCTAGAATACATCTTTTTGGTATAGAATGACCTTTCTCTAGATGAGTCTTCATATGTCCCAGACAATTTGAGGAGTAGGCCATAATTCTGTGCACCGACTCCGCCGGCGAATGAAGAACTCATTGCTGTGAAATTTGTTGCTGTATTCGATTGTGATATGGGAGTATTACCTGGGAACCCTGCTGTTGCCTGCAGTAGTTTTACCTTTGTACTTTCTACAGTTGGAACAATGCGGCCGCCGAAGTGAGTCAATATACTAGCAGTAAAATTTACGATGGTGCGGGCAATATCGGAGCCTGTCAGTACATAGACCGTGTTATTGTCAGATGATCCTGTTGACATTGTGTGTGTAAACACAAATCTTCTAAAATCTCCATCGTACGAATGCATTCTTATAAAGCTATTATTTGCCGGCTTAGTGGATCCATGAAAGGTCACACCACCAGATGCTGCGATGGCAGTTGTCTTATGGCCTTTGATCCACTCTTCTACCAACCCAGTAGCGTCAATCGTTGTATCTTCGGTTCCGACAGTAAAAGATTGAGTATAATGGAGAGGTATTTTGTCATAGTTCACTATCCCAGTGTTAACAAAATCACTGCCAGTGTTGTGCCACTCTGAACCTAGACTTCTAGATAGCCAGTTGCTTGCGCCGGCATCTCTGTACTCTTCCATATCAAGGCCGTAGCCTTCGTCCCACGGCCTCAAAAGAGCATGAGCCGATAGATCATACGTTTCTGGGGTTGTCTGTCCGTGTACGGCATTTCCTATCCTTACGATGAAATTTACGCTTCCAGATTCAGGTATCCTGTTCGCGTCTCTGTCTGCTGAAATTTCACTAATAGGAAACTCAACCAAAACTCTACTCTTCTCTATAGAGGCTGAGTTTGCTTGTCCGAAAATCGAGAATATTTCTAATACGTCAGAGCTTCCCATATTTGAAGATCTAGCACTAGAGGACAAATTGCCCTTAAGAGCTGTTGATATTACGTTATCTTTTGTTGCTGTATATTTCTTTATTGACATTATCTAACTGTTCCTATTATATCACTCTTGAATTTTATTTCCCATATTGAGTTGTGGGGTATGTAAATTACTCGGCCCTCTGGAGACGTATTGCTCTCGATATTGTGTTTGTATGAAGTATAGTTTGTTCCAGAGTTTGATGTAACTTTGACGTTGACAACGTCCAATACTTCATTGACCTCTTTTAGAATTCTAAATACCTCTGAAAGATAGAATGGTTCTCCTATTTCAGAAGTTGTTTCTGTTAGTTGACGATATATTTCTTCTTTTGCAAGATTGAAAACGTTGTTCTTATTTACATCTGACTGTGCGATTACATCAAATTCTATTCCAAGGTTGACAATTACAGCGTCTAATATATCGACACTGTCGTTTACCATTCTGACAGAGTTCAGCCAGGTCTTGAGATTATTCTTTAGTGCTGTGCTGGAAGCTTGTAACTGACCGGATGCGTTTTCTGACATGACGAAAAGGTTCATGTTTCTGCGTAAGTCGTCGTTGTCTCTATAAATCGCGGCGCGTTTGACCGCTCCAAATTGAGGAGGCATTGCGTATACCGAAGAAATATAATCTTGTAGCGTGACCGCTCGTCCCTGTGTTGCGAACTGTGATGCTGCCCTCTTCTTGATTTCCTCTGTTGTCAGCGCGGTGATATCTCCGTTTATAGGTGCCTCGTTGAAGACTTGCAGGTTGGCCAATATAAAATTGACCTTCGCGGATTGCAAGTTTTGAACATTTCTAAACTCGACGATCGGATTATCGACAACAGATACAGCACCAACGGCTGCGTTTGAGTTCTCTACCGAATTTGTTCTGTATGTTATTGTTAGTGTTGTATTCACTGGTGCTACACCCAGCTTTTCAGTTGACAACAATTTACTTGGGTCAAAGGTTGCGTTTGAAACGTAGTTCTTTCCAGTGATCTTTAGAGCAATATCGCTTGGGTCCGCGACCTTGTTTGTTTTAATTTCATTCTCTGAGCCAAAGCCGAAAACTATCGAGGTGTCAGTTCCGTCTCTTTCTACAATAAATCTTCTTGGCACAGGATAAGCCTTCATTATCGAAGGCGCGCTGTCGTCCATAGATGATGTTGCAAGATTCATTACTGGACGATATATTGTATTTTGACTCAGGAAATCTACCTCATAATATTCATTACCATTTGAATCCACGACAGAGAGGACCTCAGTTATGTTGCTTCCGGGAACTTGTATTTTTCTAAACCTTTTGAAGTCCTCTATCTTTACAATCGTTTGTTTTGTCTCTCCAGATATGACCTCTCCCTGAGCTTTTATTATATAGTACGTTGTCTTTGACCCATCCGTTGAGACCTCGCTACCGACAACCTCGACGTCACTAGAGAAGAATTCTATGTCCTTATTCAAAGTAAATGCATTACCGCCGGGAGTAGAAAACGTCGATCCCTTTCTCATTTTAGGCAAATAATCTAAATCAGGCCCTACGTTGACAGCATCGGCCGGTACTGGCACGTAAATGTCAACCTCTCCTACTGATGATCTTATTGGGCTATGTCTGTATCCTAGTTGCTTTGCGTGCATGATTACATTATCATACTCAAGACTTGTATTTATAAAGGACTCGTTTGCGTTATAATCTAAGTAAAATGATAAATTATCACCTACATAGGCCACAAGGTCTGTCATTAGAGACCCGAAGGACGCTTCATTGAAATCTTTATAGGTATCTGGATAGTATCTCTTGGTATAGTTCAGCAGGTCGTTCTTGATTTTCTCAAAATCTCTGCTAGTATAATCAACTGGTATTACTTTTTTAGACATAGTTTATTGTATTCCTGTTTATATGCTCTCACCAACATTTAAAATAATTAGGTCCTGCTCTGCAATTGGTGTTATATTATATCTAATAACCAATTTTATTTCGTTTGCATCGATCAGGCTGTTGCCGTATTCATCTTTATCCACCAACTCACTTCTAACGTCCAAAAACGGAAGATATCTTGCGAATTGGTCTTTTATTCTCTTGTGAACTGCGTCTATTTCTGGAGAGGGGTAGTTAGAAAATAAAAATCTTCTTACTCCCACACCTAGTTCAGGATTCCCAGGCCACTCGCCAGGAGAGACGTTGAGCAAAGTCATCACATTTTGTTTGACAGTGTCTTTCAGTTCCCTTATTGAGTCATAAGGTCCGGTTACCTCTGAGAACTTCAACGGATATCTAGGTTGGTACATGTATCTTCCTCGCCTCTTTTAAGTAGTTAGCTTTGCGGTTCTTCGTCATCTTCACAATATTTAGGTTGTTCTGTTGTAGGATCATTCAATTCACACATTTGCTGCTTTTGTCTTCTGTCACCTGGGAGAACAGGAGTAGAGAGAGCCAGAGCTGTAAATATGGTAAGCGGGTGACCATACCTTCCATACTTTCCAATGTCAAATCTACTTAGATAATCACCAAATGCATTGTCTCCCGAGACGTCGATATCTTTGCATGGTATCTGAAATGCATAACTCGGGTCTATCAAGGGCAAGTTTCCAGTTCCTATGTACTGTATCAGTTTTGCTATCGATGCTCCCAAGAATTCAGGTTCGAAGTCTATGAGTCTTCCTATTCCGTATGCCAAATCCACAGGGAAAGCGACGTTTACAGGAGCATAGGTTCCGTTTTCTCCGGGCTTGTGCGCGCCAGTTTGGACCTTGCTCCTTCGAGTTATGGGGGTAATTACCTGGCCGCTGTCTTGGCCTTGCCACCCGAAACCATCAAGTTGACAATTCATCCAATGAGTTTTGATCTCCTTGTACGCTGGATCTATTTGGTCTGCTATTCCTCTAAGAACCAAGCTTGGAAATTTCTTTATCATTTCCTCGACCATCTCTGAAACTATTCTGTACCACTTTCCTAGTGATGGTACTGAGAAACAATCATCTGGACCTTCCGAAGACATTCCATCATCGATCATATTTCTAAGTTCAATGTTACTGAATTCTTTTCCAAACTTCAATTTCTCAAAGTCAGTTCCGGAAGTCATCAAGCTAAAAATACTAGCCATAATATCTTTCGTAGATACCAAGACAGACGGCATAGTGTTATATCCACCAAGCATAGACGTGGAATGGACCGTCATCATTGTTGCATACTTCTTTGCAGGAAAGCACAATTCGTTATATGCTCTATATTCTGTTGTTTTTTTAAGCTCATCTAACATGAAAGTGTCCATACTATAAACAACGTCAAGAAGACTTTCTCCGCGGGACCAACACTCTAAGGAAGCGATTTCCCTCTCGTAAGATGCCATTTCTGAGGTGAAGATTGAACCTAAGCCGGCTCCTTGTCTAGGCAACCTCATCAAGCCTTGTCTCTCCTCCTGTTGAAATATATTTGATTGAGCTAAAAATCCGTATTTTAACATCTCAATTTGAACAGCAGACGTAACCTTAGTTATATCCAGGTTGTGCATGAGTCGCAGTCCTTGGGTTATTTTTGTTCCCCTGAGTATGTTTATTGTTGTCGGGTTTCCATTCTCGTCTGTAGTGTTGTATGATGCTAATATATCAATAATACCCCCTAACACATCTAGACCTTGTGGTCCTAGAGCTGCGTTGTATCTAAGTGTTAGGTTTTGTCGAGAATCTCTTATTGCTTGAAGATTTTGATACTGGAATTCTGTTAGTCTTCTCAATCTTCCCAATAGTATTTGATTTTCTAAAATGGCCGGTGCCCTAATTGGCCCTGCTTTATGATAGTCAAGAAGCTCGGAGTTTGATCTAATGAGACTTCTCATTGAACTAAAGACTCCGGATTCGAATTGATTGCCCCACTCTATTTGTGTACCTTTGTAAAAGTGAAAGTTAGGTATTTGAATACCTGCATCATTACCTTCGATTTGAATCTGTCCATAGGGTGCATGCCAGTTGGACATATCAGTCAAGTCGCGCTTAAATGTTGATAAACTCGGCATCAACTCATTCGCAAATCCTATAAAATGATCAATATATTCCTGATTTGATTGAAAATCATCTCCATATAAATCTGAGATTGTTTCTATTGACTTTTCAACGTATCTCAACATATCTGTTATCGCAGATCTAAATTCATCATATACCTCTAGGCTCATACTTGAAGTGGATAATTTACGAGATAATAGCTCGAATAATTGAAGGTCGTAAGTTCTTTTATCTGCGAAAAACATTGAATTTCCAGATCGGTGAAAGAATTCCTCAAGCGGTAGTTGTGAGCTAGTAGATAAATCTGCACCTTCAATCTCTACAGTTATGTCGTTTCCACGGCCGTTGGCGTTAGAGAACTCTACTTCATCAACTATGTTCTTATTAAAAGTATCGATTGCTTGTTGGTTTCTTTGAAAATTTGAAATATTGTACGTCAAGCCCCAAAAGGAGTCTGATCTTCTTTGTTGGTACCATGTAACAATGTTTGATATCGTTCTCGCCTTACTTATATTATCCGCATTTGACTGAAAGCTTTGATCATATAGATTATTATAAGCTAGGTTATATTGCCTATGTAAGTTAGGCGTTATTTCATCTAAAATCTCATTTACCTGTGCCATGCCGCGGCGTTGGCCTTGCCAATCTTGAGGGACAGCAGGTGCAAATTCACCTCTTACGTTGTCAGGGTTCCAGCTTCGGAAGCTATGTACGGCAGGCTTCACTAACAGGCCACGGTCTCTCGCAAATAGTGAATCGATGTCTGACTGCTCATTCCCAAAGTTTCCTGCGCCTTGGGCGGCCTCTAGTTGGGATGCTACGCTGTATAATTTGGAGATAGACATCACAGAATTTTTCACTCCACTAGGCCCTGTCGGTAGCCTGTTATCGGAAGTCCTACAAAATACTGGAAAGTCCGGTACTTTTCTTTTTACGAAACCAAAACGATTAACTGGATCAGAAAGTCTCTCAATTTCTTCCTCTGTGTGATCCTCGTCTTGCCTAATCAATTCGTAAGTAGAGTTTACACTATCAACAAAATCAGTGCATATTTTAGAAAACGCTTGACTTAGTAATTCACTGCGGCGTGTATCCTTATTTCTGTTATTGAAGTCTAAGATTTCAGGAACAATAGTCTTAGCGTACGAAGATAGAACTGTGCCGTTTGCGTCCATAACTTGCGTAATCAAAATGCGCACGGGGATCTTGTAATCGTTTCTCTTCAATATTTGCTGATCCCCTATTGTCCATGAGCCATTTGTCTTTCTGGCCCGGAATGTGTTGTAAAGTGTATCTTCAAGATAATTGAATGACTTCTTGTAACCAAAACTGTCTGCTAATCTGGGCATGCCAGTAAATTCTCCAATTTGAGAGCTGTTATCAACTGGATCTAACACAAATGTATATCCTGGTCCTGTATTGTTGTTTTGCGTTTGAACTAAAGCTCTTAGCTCATCAGTTGTCATATGCTCCATAACGGTAGACAGGTTTATTTGTGAGTTATTCCCAAGCTCTTGTTCTGTCAGTGGATCAAATGATTCGCCTATGATACTAAAAACAGGAGATGCGTCCAATACCAGGTCTATCACTGTCTCTTCCCATGTCTCCTCTTGTACTGAATCTATCTCTTCTAAGTGTCTGTTCCAAATTTCTTCTTCAACTTCCCCATAGTGATTCATGAACAGTATTTCCTGCGTGGCGTAAGGGTCGTTTGAGCCGCGGCCTGTAACTCGCGAGATTGAATCCTCATTCCTTTTGAACAAATTCCACGGCGCACTAGGGTCTAATGGGTCCACATAGTTGGATGGTGTCCTAGGGTCTTCTGTTTCGGCTTTCATTTTTGATAGTGTATAGCCGCGGCGATTTGAAGATATCTCTCCATTAAGGTCTCTATGTCTGTCAGTTGCCTCAGGTACTGTAAGTTTTTCAACTCCTTCTATTAGAAACTTCTCTTTGAAGAAAGACCCTCCAGATGCGATGTTGCTTGAAAGATACTCGTCCACTTCGATGTTCTGATCTATAGATCTGAAAGTCTGTTTAGATTCCGACTCTATACCATCAATTGGGATGATATAAAACCTTTCCTGTTCATCTGATGAATCAGAGAGGGCCCTGGAAATTGAAGATACAGCATCAGCAGAAGGTGACATGTTATTGAAAAAATCTTCGAAGTACTTGCCGTTATTGGAAGTCATCAAATCCTCGTCTGTTATTTTGATAATCTTTCTCTTGCGGCGGATGGCTCTCAAAGGAGTACGAGTAATAGCTTGGGGATTACCAAAAAGGCGTCTCATTGAAGTTTGCTCTGGCCCTACTTGATTTAGCAGATCTGCTAGGTACCTCTCTATGCGGCCGCCAGAATATAAAACCTCCTCCAACAGAAACCTAAACTCTTCTGGTGAGACCAACTCTCTGAACCTGTCCTGGTCGTTCATTGGCTCGAATTCTTCTTCCGTTCCATCCATCAAATAATCGTCTAATGAGGGCATATCCGTTCCGGCAAAGTTAGTATTCCTCAGCTTATCTAATATGTCGCTGACCTTCTGTTGCGCGGTTTCATACTGGGCTCCTACCAACTTATCTGCATTAGCTAAAGGTCCTTCAATCCGGATGTATCTTTCAAGGTGAGAGAATGCGTTTACCCGAGACGGAATCTCGTCCTCGTCTAGTGCGTGGTCAAACTGCCCTGGATATTGTGGGCCTTCAGATAATTGATCGGAGACATTTACCAGCGGAAGAATATCTGCGAACCAGTCTGAGTGATCGACAGTTGAATCGTGATCATAGATGTTTTTCGAAAGCTTCACAAATGTTGCCAACTCTTCGTTAATCAGTCGCTTCATGGCTAGGTGCTTATTGGATATTCCAGTGGTACGGAAAAGTGCGTCGTCAAATTGTTCTATGTTTTCTGAAAACGTGCCGCTTCTCTCGACTTCTAAGCTGATGAACTCATACACATAATCTACAAAAAATTCGTCTCCTATTATGTATTCTAGGTCCCACACCGAAAGTGTTATGGCGCCTTTTAGTATCAACTCCAATATACAGAGCCTAATATAGGCTTTTACAACAGTGTTTGCCACAGCCATCTCCACTGGGCCCTGTTTGCTTGGGTCGATGCTTAGGGCGCTGTTTTCAGGTCTTCCAAGCTCCCTTTGAAATTCTGTCATAAAATCATGCGCTATGATCTTGTCGAAATCCAATTCGCTCTTACCGATTAGGTTGAACTTGTTTTTGATGCATCCGCTAGTTTCATCATAATACGACATCCCTCTCACGACCCTTTCGAGCCTATTCAAATAAGCATCATTGTTGAAAAGTCTTGAATTAGCAACATAATCCCTTATTTGTTCAACTAAACCTTCGGCAGTGAGTGCATATACGTCTGTATATAAAAGCTCTTGAAAGTTTGCATTCTGTTCTGGGTTTAAGCCATAAGGTGTCAGGTCTTGACCTTCTGGGCCATATTCTTCTGCTTTCTTTCTTAAATTCTGAAGATATAATTGCGTAAATAACTGTCGTCTAGGGTAAGAGTTCCCAGAAACCCCTTCGTATGCAAGGTACTCTGCTGGAATCTCATCACAATAAGAAAAATCCTTTTCGGCCCCAAGAAAAAAGTCGTCGTTAACACTCACAGTATATGGCAGCTTGTTGCCATCGAACTTGACATCTCTCATCACGACATTGGAGTTGAATCCTGAACCTGGGGGCTGTCGCAGTATCAAAGTATTCTCTTCGTCCGAATAATCTATCACTTCAGCAGCGGTGCCTTCCCTGGATCGCTCTAATGCTCCGTTGTAAAATTCTTTCAATACAATTAGGAATTCTGATTTATTGGTCGTTCCGAAAGCCTTATCTAGATTATTCTGTATTATCTGATTTATTTCTTCTAATCTCTCATTCGCTTTAGTCTGGATATCATTTGCTGCCTCCATGGCTGTATATAATTCCGGGCGGTCTTCTGCTCCGGTGATGACAGGTGACGGCAAATGCGCCCCAATGAGACGATCAAGTTGGTCAAAATTTGTTATTGATGTTATTCCGTAAAAAGGCTTTGACAGTCTTATTGGAAACATCTCGTTTTCTCTTATGACCGGAGTCACAGTACTATTGGTCTCAGATGAAAGCGTGACAAGTCCTGAAAAATCTCCATCTGGGCCGGTGCGGGTCTCCTCTACGTAATATTCTACTTTGTCTCCGTTAGGTAAGGTGATCTCTTCGGTTTCGTAATCGTGATACAGTTTCTTGAGTTCTGTAACTCTCCGAGCAATTAGTTGTACCGCTTCTTCCTCACTACTAATTGAAATAAATTGGTAGTTGCTCAGGTTTGTACTGTGTCGTTGAACTAGAGAGGTTGCAATAGGATTGTAGTTTGGGTCTCCCAATTCTGCTTTTGATGGTACCGAAAGAAACATTGATGGGATATAATTACTCAAAGAAGATATGTAAGACATCTTTGGAGCTTCGAATATCGTTTCTGCCATCTCTTGCGCAGAGTCTAATACTGGTGCCGGTAGTTGGTTGATCAGTGCATCTGGGTTACCAGGTCCATATAAAACTTCAGGAAAAGCGGCACCCAGTCCGTTTTCAAGCAACATCGCCTCAAGTTGTGCTGCCTTGTCTTCATAATTTTTTTGTGCAAGTGCAGCTGCTCTGTTTATATCTTCATCTGTGACATTTTCATTTCTCGCTATCCTACTTCTTATCTGAGATATAACATCCGAGGGTGAATCGCATGAATACTGAGACAAGGCATCGTTTATTGAGTTCAAGTCTTCACAAAATTGAGGGTCTAGGAATGATCCTAAATTGATAAAAATTCTATAAACATCTTCATCTTTCGCAAATTCTGCAGACAGACCGTGCTTGGACGCGGTTCTTCTTATTATTGTTAATATTTCTTGAGTCGCGGTCGACCCCTCCAACAGCGCGCAGAGTTCTCTAGGTGTCAGCAGCTTTGACAAGTCGTCCATAAAACTTGAAAGGTTGTCATACAATGCTGTTTCGATGCCAACATCCGCTAATGCATCGCCTAGTGCTTGTTTTATAGCTGGAGATACTTGATTTGATCCTGCTCCGTATAAATCATCGATCATCTGATCACCGCAGAACGGCGTCTTGAGAATGTCCAATATAGCGTTTACGAATCTGCAGATAAGTCTTTTTGCAATTTCTCTCAATAGTTCAAGAAAATCCATGCTCATGCCTGGCCATTTAAAGGTTGGAAAGTCCGGCATGTCTGGTAGTTTGAAATCCAGGTTAGGTATTTTTATGTTGATTTCTGGTATCCTTAAACACGAGATGTAATCACATATATATTTCTCTAGTTGTCTGGTGGAAACAAAATTCTTAAGGTCATCAAAATCTCCACAGTCTGGCCCTATTAGTGGCAGGACTTCGCTAATTCCGTATGCCGTTGGAGATATAAACGAATCCAATATGCCTCTATCAGAATTTCTATACTGTTCTACAAATCTTTGAACCTCCAAGTTTGCTGGCTCTAGAGGATTGTGGAAAGGATTGTATTGATCTGGTGCTTGTTCTCCGATGACTGACACGTCTTTGGTATACCTAAGAACATAACTGACTCCTAACCCGGCTTGGGTCTCCGTATCATCCTCACATATAGCGCCGATAGCAGAGCCGGCGTCGGTGAGGTTGTCTAAGTTTCTCAGGTAGTGCATCGAGCGAGGTGTATCTAAAATCGGAGGAGGGGGCCGATTAGGATTCAAAGGATATATACGGACATTTTCTTTTTCCTCCAAGTTTATCACAATAGTCAACAGGTTTGATCCTGCATCAACGTCACTAAAATTGAATACTAATTCAGCGCTAAGAAACCCTCCTACAGCGGACTTTCTTATAAGATCAGAAATTGATCTTTTCCTTTCTTTAGCTATTTCCTTCATCCGTTTCGAATCATTTATCAAACTGGTCAAAGCGGGGATTATCTGATCCATGTTATTTGATTCTTCCTGTGATGAGAATGGCTTAGATAAGTTATCTTTGTAACTATCAAAATCTGGCTGGGCCTTTCTGAATTCATCCTTCAATATATCAAGTTGCCGAACCAAATCGTTGTACCTGATTTTTAGAGAAGTTGGAGATTCTTCTGGTTCTGCGGTTCTAACAGAGCCTGCAACGACATTCAGGGCGGAGGATAGTATCTGCTTGCTTGATAAGTTTACACTTCCAAACGGACCTAGGTCTGCAGTTATTCCACTACCTATATTATCCGCATTCTGTCCTGCCCGGGCAGCTGCAGATCTAAGTTCTCTTACTATTTCTCTTTTCTTTTTAGTCGCAAATGCTCGATACTTTTGGTACTGTACTCTTGCCTCTTCTTCCTCTATGCCTGTACCTAGTGCACAAAAACTATCTTCTATCGTCGATTTGTTTTGCTTTATTTTATCTTCTATCATCTGCGCAGATAGTGCAGCCAATTGGGCGGGCGATATTGACGTATCTGAATCTTCAAAACTATCTAGTATCTTCTTGTCTATCTCGAAATAAGCTCGATATACATCTCCGGGTCTCAGAGATGGTGTCCTTAGGTCTATGAATTTTATCACTTCCGCGGGGGTTACGTCTTGTGCCATGGACTTAGAGTAATATGAAAGTATCTTGGCCAGCGAGGCTTCCTGTAACATAACTATTTCATTGGGCCCAAGTATTGGGGGAAGTGATTCAAGAGTGTAATCAGTTCGAAAAAATGCACCTATAAGATCGTTGTTTATTATAAACGGATCTGGATCAGTCAGAGGGTTAGGCTCTAAAGCTCGGAGAGATAAAGATGCTATTTCTTTTCTTGGCTTTATTGATTCAGTTGCCGCAAGCTCCCTGCCCAGTTCCGTAGCAACTTGTCGTGCACCAGCGTAGAGTTCTGATTCCTTACTAGGCTTTTCATATATGGCCCAGCCAACATTTTCATCAATTCTATTTTGTATGTCCCGGTAACTTCTATAGAACCTGCTAAAATCTGTTTTTAGACGGGCTACAACTCCCCTGTCTTCTGAACTTTGTGGTTCGGGATCGAATATGTTAATAACTCTTTCTGGTTTGGATATGGATCCTGATTGAATCGATTCAAACAAGTACATCGGAACTTGTTGAACTGTTTCAGTATCAATATAGAATCCTTCGTTTTTCAAGTCAGATGATGGTACCCACCCATGCAAACAAGCTAACGTTCCCTCTCCTATGTTTCCAAGCTCTGAAGTGAAGATTTGCTCAGTGTTGAGTATTTGAGCCAGAAGATCTTCTTTGGTGCTTATGTTTCTTATCATATATTTTTCGAAATAATACGATAATATTACAAATTGGTTTTGAATCTGGTAGGTCATAAGTCTGGACTTCATCTTCTCGTCAAACATTATACCTATCGTTGAGGAGACTCCCTCTCCAGTGGCACAATCAAACCAACTCTTTCCAATTGAAAAATCTTGTGGAGAATTATTTTGTATTTGCGAAGAGTTTGTCAACACACCTAGAGCTAATTTTATAGCGAGAATGTCTCGCCCCTTGGATCCTATAGATCTCTCTACAAAATTTATTGTCTCTCCTGCGACGGTAATGTTGAATAATATTTGTTTTCTTGCCAATTTCGTAACCTCAGTTTGTTGTATTGTGCATACTGTTTATATACATGTCTTCGCCAGTAGTTAAATATCTCTTCTTATAATTTTCGGCGTTATATAAATGCTTTGGTATTTCCATAACAAAATTTCGGAAATGAGAAACTTGAGTTTCAACGCCGAGGGCCCATCCAGTTATAGACGGGGTTGTACTAGCTCCCATGGCAGGAGACTGATGGAAATGAGTTGCCAACTCTTTATTGTATGACATTTGAGTCTTCACAAAACCAAATACTATGTCTACTAGGGATTTGTGCATCTCGATCATTTGAGCGAGCGCTTTTTCCAAAGCATAACCTCGCGGTATAGGGTGCTGATCTCCGGCGTCCCCGTTGCCTGCCACAAGGTGTATGCCGCCTACTGACAGGTTTCTAGCGCCCATGGAAGTGTATGTCTCATTGTTTCCTCCGGTAACTATCTTTATGTCGTTTCTGGCGTGCATTCTTACTTTGTCTGCTTTTATCATTATTCCGGCGGATGGAAGCCTAGTAGTCTGATCTGATGTCGCTCTTATTCTTTTCGAAATCTTGAAGTTTTCGTCTATATCCGTCATCTGGCTTATGTATATTCTGGCTGCGTCCATGGCGTAACCTGGGTGTGGTGCTGAAACACCTTCTGGATTAGTTCCGTTCAATATAACATCCGCGAAAGCCGATTTGGCATTTGGCCCTTGAAAAGTCGTATACATGGGCCCGAACTCTTTACCAGCTGGTGGAAACGGTGCGCATCTGCCGACTACAATGTCAATTGCTCCAGCGCCCATATTATCTGAGTATCCGGACTGAGACTTCTTTTTATCTTTTGAATTGTATTCTCCTAGTCCAGATCTGTCTCTTCCTAGGACAATGTGTGTGTTGTTATCGTTCCCGATTTTCATTGTCCGGGAGTTTATTATTAGGTCACCGGGTCGAGCAAAGAAATTTGGGACAGGCTCTGATAGTGCGGAATGTCCTACTCCATCTATTCCTAGCTCGTCATACTCTCTATGATCAATATGCTTCTTGCCATTAAGTCCTTTGACGAACTTTGGTCGTGGTGGTTCTGATTGTGGTGAAGGTAATTGTTCCTCACCACTACCCTCTTGAGACTGTGCATATTCTTCTGTAAGTTTATCTAACTCTTCACTAGTTTCCTTTAGTGATAGGGGTTTTGTTGAGCTTACGTACTCTAATTTTGAGGAAGAAACATCATACTCTTCTATCTCCTCATAATTTTTATTCATTTTGTGAAGAGCAGCTGCGCTGGCCTCTTGCACTGTTGTCCCGGAAGCTTCATGCTCTGACAGTAACTCTCCGGATTCACTATACACTCTAGTACAGGCTACAGACTGCCCTTTCTTGTTCTTATAGGATGATATCTTTATCTTAGTCTTTTTGGCCATGACTATGAACCTCCAACAACATTTAAAAACGTACCAAAAAACATTGTGTTATCGTCCGCAATTTCTACTTTAGCGCCTTTGTTTATTTCTGGTGGCTTTTGGCTTACATAATAAAATGGAGTTATTCTACTTAATGTCTTTGCGTATAATTCCATTTTATTGGTTTTTTGGCTGTCCTTTGCAAAATCGAAGTCTCCCTTTTCACCCTCAGGGTTATCAATATATTTCTTGTATTCTTGCACTTGTTTTTTTGAAAGCATAGGCAGAAATCCGTGCAACTCAGGTATATAAACCCTTACCCTGTATATTGAATCCTGCAGACTTTCGACAAAATCTTTATTTTTACCTATGATCTGCATCGCATATTCCGGAGATGTTTCCATTTCAAGTTCAAACCTATCTATCTTAGTAACAGTTACCACTACTCCCATAAAGTATTTCTTCTTATGTTTCTTTGACATTTCTTTATTTGTCGCTATTGTGGTCTGAAAAATAACATCATAACCGTTCATGGAGTTCCCAAAGTCATCTAGATCTGTCTGTATAGAAGTTTCTCCGTGATTTCGGGCAGTATCATTGTCAGTAGTTAGACCCTTCAACAAATTGTCTACGTCTTTGTCGCTCAACTTTCTTCTCCCGACTTATTATTTATAAGATCAAATAATTCTTTCTTGTCTTCTTCAGAAATTTCTTCGTTGGCCGTTTCACCTTTCTGCAACAGTGCAGCTAGTTTGACCAGTTGTTCATTTGACCTCTGAAGCGTCTCCAAATACTTTGCTGCAATTAGTCCGACTTCCTTGTGACGGTCGTCTCCCACTTGCATATACTTCATTAGTCCCATTAGGAGTGATTTAGTTGCAGCTCGATCTTCTGTGATGTTCTCTGTTGCTTGATCGATGAATGATTCTAGGTTTTTCTTTTTCATACTTATAAATAGATAAATCACACATTTTGTTATTCTTTATCCCACTTGCCCTTGAATATTCTGTATTTGTCTCTGAGCTTGTTTAGGTTGTTTACGACTTGCTTTGTGTTGAGGCCTGTTAGTTCCCTCAAATAAAGGTACACAGCTTTCTTGTTGAAGATTTCTATATCCTCTATATTGTGAAGCAACACCCTCACGGCGTCGAGAACGGCCTTCTCGTTAGTCTTTAGAGATCCAGTGTCCCATTTATCAAGTTGTGTCAATAAGGAGTTCCAGAACTCCATTTCTGACCTCTGCTCGATATATGCATTTGCTGCACTGTCAGAAGTTCCCAATACGTCAGGTCCGCCAGTCGATACGAGAGTCTCAAAAGATACTTCTTTCTTAAGTTTTTTGGAATTCTTTTTGACTTTATGAATAAACCAATTCTTTGTGACAACTGAAAAGTATGAAAAAGCTTTAGATCCCTTGTTTGGGTCGTATTTATCTAAGATGGTTGTTAGCCATATTTTACAATCTTCGCGAAGAGGGTCTATGTTTGGTAGGTTGTTGAACTTGTAGGTAAATATAATTTTGTTTACCATCTCCGAAAAGGCCGGCTCGATTAAGCCTACATAAAGTTTCGTCCTTTCTTTTATACATGAGGACTTTGCGTATTCCACAATCGCAATTTCGTGCTCTTTTGTGAAGTAATCGTTTTTCTTGCGTGTTCGTCTTCTAACTGGTCTCTTCTTCAAATTCCTCTTCCTTATTTTCTTCGTTCATTATTAGGTCTATACCTTCAAGATCTGAAACCAATTGGCGGCCGTGATCCATAAGCTTTTGCAGCGTAGGTTCCCCATAAAACATCTCAAGCTCGTGAAGAGATGCTACATGTTCTACATAATCCATGATTTTAGATGATATATTTTCTAGGTCTTCTGATATTACCTTGATAGTGGTAAGCAACCATCGCACATAAAAGACTGCGAGTAGGTTTATAAGTGCACTTATTATAAACATTGTCATCCACATATTACATCTCCTCGTTTTTTAGGGCTTTCTTTTCAGCCTTAATTTCTTTTTTCACATCCTCTATGTACTCATCTACAATTTTTCCGGGCTTCTTGGGCCCTGTTGAGGGCTGGTTGCTCGTGTACTCTACAGATGGAACTTTGAAGATGTCCTCGCTATGACAATGCACACACCTCTTTTGTTCAAAAAACATTCCGTGGCGTTTTTCGAAAGTCTTCTTGCAGTCATGACACCGGTACACATATACCGGCATCAATCAGATCCTGCGGTGTTTTTTGTCTCGGGATTGAATTCATCGTTGTCTATCTTAAAACTTGGGGGGTTTTTGATCACCAGTTCGCCGCGGCTGGTGCCCCACTTTTTAGTGTTGGCTGATTTGCTAAACTCGAAAGACTGCAATACTGGTACGATGTCTGTCTGTTCCAGTAGTGCCTTTTGTAATGCCATCATGATGGCGCCCATTGCTTGATTTGATAATTTCATTTGTTTCTCCTTTTATTTTATAAACTTAAAAAATGTCTCTGAATGTATTGACTTATCACAAATGTAATAGTCGAAGTGGGGCTTCCACATCTTTATTTCGTGATGCTTTGCTCCCCACTTATTAATCTGTTCTTTTGTTAGGTCAGTCCAGTCGATGCCAGTATTTGATCCTCTGGCTGTCCAATATACAATTGTGTGGCCTTCATCATACAATTTGTTTATCTGGGCCACTCTTTCCATGTCTGGAACGGCTTGTTCATATTTTCCTTGTGTATTTTGACAGATTGTTCCGTCGATATCTACGTAATAAATCATTTTCTCTTCTCTATACTCTCTACTCTGTCATTGAAAAAATCTGCTTTCGCGTTGTGGAAATGGTGTCTCCTCTTTAGGAGCATCTGTTCGTACGCCAGAGCGGCTGTGACCGAAGACAATATATCTTCACTTTCCGATATTGTGAATACGACCGCTCTAGTCTCAAATCGATCTAGAAGACCTTCCGAGAACAGTTTGTTTATAATTTCAACGCTCTCATTTGATACTGTTCCACCCATCTTTGTCTGGAGACCGAACGATTTTGCGACTACCATTGTACTCCTGACGACGTCAATTACTTCCCTGTCGTTAACATTCTTCTTTTCTAGACCCATAGACTTAGATAGATCTGATCTTCCCACCACGATACCATTTAGGTCTTTATGGTGTGCTTCTAGAATTTCTTGTGCGCGGTTACACGCATCAATGGTTTCTAGATTTACAAACATCTTGGGCTCGGGGACCGAAAGCATTTTACATTTACTTTTGACAGAGGCTATAAACTTAGATACTGCGAAGGGTGACTCCACCATCGGTGCAACTATGCCCGAGATGCCGAGCCTAAGACACTTTTCTATGTCTCTGTTGGCCTCACAGCCTCCAATCTTTACATATACTTGTAATCCTGTGTTACCTGATAGTAAAATAAGGTCGTTTAGGTCACTATCGGTAATGCCTTCGTCCTCAAATGACGCCTTAAGTGCGTATGCTCCCTGTTTTTGTTTTAGATTTATAATAGATCTTGTTATTTTTTTGTCAAACATTGTCTTTTCCTTGCTCAAATAAGTATTCTGCGAACCCAAAGTCCAGCATAGTGTCTATATCTACGGCTTCTATCTCGTTGATTTCTAATAAGAAAGGTTGTATTCCTACAACATTCTTGTATTTTACCACATTTTTATTAGAATTTACACAAACTCCGTATGTAATTCTCATGATATTCGGCAAATCTTGGCTATTTGGTGAATTTAGTATGTCATAATTCAATGGTTTATTGTCCAGCCACATGTGGTGTTTTACTGCGTGCACTGTCGCGACTGAATCACACTTCTCTGTGTTATATTTCTCAATGGCCTTATCTACGGTGGATGGAGAGATGAAAGGGCTGGTTGGAGGACTATAGACCAAGACGTCTGAATCTATTGAGTTTGCGAGGTTTTCGAAAAATTCACTTCCAGTACAACCAGAACTAGCGTAGTACCCTTCTCTTAGGTGAGTGCTTACGCCGTTCTTTGTTGCAATGTCTAATATGTTCTGGCCATCTGATGATACAACAATATCATCTATTCCAGAAACCATCTTTAGTGATGCAAGCTTCTTCTCTAACAATGTAGTGCTAACGAAGGGCCTAATACTCTTGTCAGTGACGCGTGTTGAGCCCACCCTCACAGGAACAACAGCAACGACTCTAGTCATCGGATAAGGCCCCATACATAGCTTCGTACGCTCTAAATTCCCACTCATAATCTACGTCGAAACATTCGTCTTCAGGTACAGCATAAAGCTCTATTTCTCCCTTTTTGCTGAAATCGCCCATCCAAATGCCATCATCGATCGAGCTAAGCCTTGAGGCGTACAAACAATGAGCTGCTTCATATGTCTTTTGAACATTCTTCGTGTTCATAGCTGCATCCCTAAGTGGAGTGAGAAACTCAAATTCTTCGTCCCAAAAGTAGTTCATCTTTTCCATTACGGCGAACATACCATCAGATTCTGACTTGAGATACGCTTCAAAGAAAGCGTCTATAGTTTCTGTACGCATGAACGGAACACACGCGCTGACCAATACAACATACTTGTGCGGAATCTTGTCCCACCATTCGTACATCTCTCTCAGGTGGGCGTCGGGCCCGCCATCCCACAACGATGACTTCTCACTTCTCTTGAAAACGTTGACCCCATGCTTATCTCCGATCTCTACTAGCTCTGGCTCACTAACAGCAAGATAGAAATTTTCCTTTGGTATAACGGACGAAGCCAGGATCTTCTCGCAAGCGATGTCTGTCAAGGTTGTTCCAGCGAAGGGTCGCACCATCTTCCTGGGGCATCGCTCAGACGAAAGTCTCGCCTGAACAACTACTGCCACTTCTTCCACTTTCTTCATTTAGTCCCCCTTTTCGATTCTGTAGCTATCTTCATCAAAATGTTCTGTAGAGAATTCGAACAACTCGGTATCTTCTAGTGCTAGCATTTGATGTCTTTGTCCTACTCTGACGTGCCACTTGTCACCTCTCTCTAAAATTTTCGTCTCGGCGTCTTCGAGTTCATCGTCATAAGACCACTTAAGTTCTATTTTTCCAGATTGTACGTAAAAAACCTCATCCTTGATCTTGTGATAATGCCAAGAGCACTTTTTACCCTTCACAAAATAAAGTAATTTACCACAGTAAAGGTTGCTGTTATGGATCCATTTTTCAAATCCCCAACCTTTCGGGACGAAGTTCATTTCTTGGCTAGCCATTTGAACTTAGCCCGCCTTCGAAATATCTTAGCTTGTTTGCCACCGGTACCTCGTGTTGAAGAAACATCTTTTGGCCTGTTCCCATTGTGTTTGTTATTTTTCTAGATTCAGAGATCAGCCTTGTAAGTTCATTCTCTTCGATAGAAGCGCTTTGGTCAGATCCGTACATTCCACGGTCTAGAGTGATATGCCTTTCCAGAGCGGTTGCCCCTACAGAAACTGCCAAAATTGATGGTAAAATACCCTCTTCGTGTCCACTATAACCCACTGGGCATCCGTATCTATCTTTCAAAGTAGTGATCAAGTTGATGTTACAGTCTTCGTCCTTGCACGGGTAAGTCGAAACGCAGTGAAAGAGAGTGAAGGGGCAATTGGCCTCCCTAAAAATTGCTACTGCTGCATCGATGGCTTCAAAAGTACACATACCCGTAGAAATGAAAGTATGTCTACCCTCGGATGCGATCTCTGATAAAAGCTCCGTGTGGGTCAACAATGCTGACGCGACCTTATTGAACGGTAAGTCGTATTGTCTAAGAAATACTTGACTGTTTACATCCCACGCTGAAGCAGACCATAAGATCCCCTTCTTCTCACAATAAGAAGCGATCTCGTCATACTCTGTCTTGCCGAATTCGAGGCCGGCTTTTTGATCTCTTTGGGTAGTTCCCCATGGACTTTGTCTAGCCGAGTTCAAGTATTCTTGTGTATAGACTACATCAATGTCTCTCTTTTGAAATTTTACTGCCTGGCATCCTGATTTCACAGCCGTATCAATAAGTTTTTTTGTGGTTTCCATGTCGCCATTGTGGTTGATACCTATCTCAGCGATGAAGAAAGGCATGTTTAGTGTGTCATTATAGGGGTTGAAACTGGTTGTCATAGTGGTCTCCTTTTTGTATGTCAGTTTATGTAAGTATTATATATCTAGTGGGAACATTTTTTTAGATATTTCTGCAGACATGTTGTCTTTATAGTTTTCACCTAGGTTTCTGAACTTGATATTGTTCGGTATAGCGTTTAAATAATAGTCCCAGAACACCACTGTCTCTCTTCTTTGAAAATCAAAACTATAGTTGGCAGATATCTTCAGAGGCTTGCCTTTTTCGAACGCGTGATCTCCGGCCTGCATGGTGTCAATCTGCTCTTTTGTCCACCCGTCCATACCGACGACCGTAATTTCTTTTGCGCCTGATAAAACTGCAAGTGCCAGCAGCTTAGGTGCTGCTCCTGACGTTACAAATAACCTCGTATTGAATAGCATGGTCCTACAGTCTAAATCTTTGAAACTCTGCAAAACATGTGATGGCCTAGAGATTGACGTGTCGGCGGCGCAGATAGTGTTGTTCTCCTTGACATATTGCGACAGGGCTGGTATACCCATGTGTGTTTCTGCATTTATATAAAACAGGTCTATATGTTCTTTTATTATATCTTCATTTCTATAGAAATGGTTACAGGACCAAGTGTAGTCTCTTTTTAGGTTTTGCCAGTCTGCATACTTTGTAGAAGGGCCTCCTCCAATTATCAATATAGAACTATCTTTATACTTTTTCATCTCTGGTATTGCTTCGAAAAAACCATCACTATGAACTTTGAATCCACTGTTATCGTTGGTGAATAAGCTGTAGTTAGATATAGATGGAAGTCCGTATTTCTTGTTGTCTATGAAACCTACTTTCGAGTCAAGAAAAGAAGCCTCGTTGGGAACTTTAGAATTCAGGTAAGTGTCGTCGGCGCCGAAAATCTTTGGATTCTTCTCGTCATACCAAACATTATATTTTGGTCGAGAGTTTATCCTAGAGATATAAGAGTGAAACATCTTTTCCACTTCTGGTGGTAGATCGTAGCATATCTCTTCCGTCTTTGCTTCGTACACCATTCGGCAGTCTAGCCAGTGCTCTTTATTTTTGTCTGTCATTGTTTTTGCTCCTTTTTTGTTTGCATTTTTCATTGAACGTTTTTAGTTGGTAAAACCCTACTCAAAAGCGTCTCATCTGGGCTGGATGCACTATATATCTTCATTCTATGATAATGAGCCCACCTAACCCACTGTTCTATTATTTGTAGAGGAAACTTAGTGACATCTTTCCCCTGCGTCTCGTCGTTCCACGGGTGCCTATCATCATCGCTGTAAAACCTAGGCCCATATAAATCAAAACCTATAACATAAATTTCTCTAGCCTTCAACTGGTAACATATAGGTAAAACCGAACTTGACAATTTGTTTTCCAGTCCCCACTTGTATTTTTCTCCAATAACAGATTCTGAATCGAATGGTATTGATCCTATGATCGCCTCATCGTGCATAAATCTATAATATGCGTCGTCACCGAAGATGTTATCTTTGAGGTCCGGGTTTGATGACAAGGTTCTTATAAATTTCGTAGATGTCGTCGCGATATTGGTCACGGTGCACAATCTCCTAACTCTCTTTAGGTTTTCTTGTAGATTTTCCCAGGCGCCTGGTCTTCTCACGACTGGTGACGTACCAGAATATTTTCGATACTCTGAGACTGTTCCCTCGAAACAATTTGGAACAAGTATCTCCATCTCCTTCTCTTCGCCTTTTGATAGCAAGTATTCTAGACCCTCTACAAAGCCGTTAGGGTCCGCGGAGTACCAAAGGTCAGGAACTATACCATACATAGCTTCACAGTGAGGATACGCGCCTTGAAAAGCTAGAACTTTATAATTTTCCCTAGCGCTTTTGATTTTTGGTATCTGTGAATTTACAGAATGGCCAGGTCCGATGACAATTAGTTTTTCAATCATTTTCAGCCAACTCTTTCAAAAGTTCATTTACCTTTTCGTCGCAATACTTTATTTTCTTGAATATATCGCGGGATTCAGTGGGGGCAACTTCAAACGCCAATTTTACAAGATCCATCCAATGCGTATTATTTTTGGCTCTAATGTCTTGTATATCATTTATTATATCTTTGTCACTTCTTTCTATCAATTCCCTCGCTTCTACCTCCCAATTGTTGATGCCCAGTTTCTCTAAGTACTTCTCTGTTTCTCTTCTGGTGTGATATGAACCACTATTGGGATCTTGCTTGACCCTATCAAATCGCAGTTTTTTTATATCTTTCCAGTTTTTTATAAATAAATCTTCAATTTCTTTTTGCAATATTTCATAACTATCCTTGAGCGTGTGGTTGTCTCTTAGAAATACCTTTTTTTGAAACAATATGTCTCCGGTATCAACACCTTCATCAATTAGGTGTATCGATACACCCTTTGGAGTCTTCTCTATGAAACTCCACGCGTTAGGATGGGCGCCCCTATTCCAAGGTAAGTATGATATGTGTAGGTTTATCATTCTTCCATCATACTTTTTAGTGACAGGAGGCTTTATAATGTGTCGATAACCATAAGACACAATCAGGTCAGGATCATGTTCAGAGACCTGTTCTAGACTAAGTTTTTCTTCGGTCTGTACGATTTCCGCTCTTTTATTCAAGAAGAAAAACAAGTGACTAGTCTTGGGCCCTAGATATAGAATCTTCATTTACAAATATCCTTCGCGAACAACACAGAGCCTTCTGGAATATCTCTATTTACCATCCTTCCGAATGCATTGAAGTATTCTATAGCTGGCACTGATCCTGGTAAGCACGGGCGCATCGTTGTGATGTTGTCTTCTGTCAACATTTCGTTTTTTGATATGTGCCTTCTGGAGACTACTGATCTTGTAGCATTATAAAACTCTTTCTCACTATCCGTAAACTTGCCCGATTTTATTGACAACACTTTTTCAGTGGACCTGATGTTTTCAACCATCTGAAAAAGCTCTCCTGGCTCGATTGCAAATTTATGATCTGGTCCTTCCATTTCTCTAGAGATAGTGTAATGTTTCTCTATCGTTTGAGCGCCCATTGATACGGCCAGTGGCGGGACTAGGATCCCCTCTGTATGATCAGACAATCCTACTCTGAATTTTGCCCTGAAAAAATTTCCAGATTCCTTCATGTTTATAAGTTTTTTCATTTGCCCTAGATTAGCATCTTCTAACGGCGTTGGGTATGCATTGTTGCCATGCAAAAACGTAACATCTGGATCTGGATTGGCCTCCATAACCCACTCTAAGATTTTATTTACCATGTGGTGATCTGACCCTATACCTGCTGTTATTACTAATGGCAACCCAGTAGACGCTATACACTTAACTATCCTAGGATCAGTTGATTCAAATCCTGCTATTTTGAACCTCTTTACACCTATATTATAAAGCTCTTCTACTGCCCGTTCATCGAAAGGGGTTGACATGAACTCTATACCTTGGTCATCACAAAATAATTTGATGTCTCTTTGCCACTCTCTAGGAAGCTCAATGTTCTTTATAAGTTTGTTTATATTTTTGTATCCAGCAAAGTCTGGCGCGTTTTTCGCATACAGAGTCTCAGAGGAGTATGTTTGAAACTTCACTGCATCTGCTTTTGATTTCTTTGCTATCTTTACTAGCTCAAAAGCTTGTTTGATATCGCGGTTATGATTAGCCCCCGCTTCGGCTATAATGAATACACTCATTTACTATTTTTTCCAAATCTTTCTCTGTGAGGTCTTGATGTATTGGAAGATTTATTATCTTGTCTTCCATCCTATCGGTGTTAGGTAAACTTGCCTCTGTTTTGTAATATTTTGTCCTATGAAGAAAAGGATAGTGAAAACTAGCCTGGACTCCATTATTGGCCAATCGCTCCCTCATTATAACAGAAGAGTATTCGTCTTTTAAAATCAATGTTGACAAATAAAATGAAGATCCTTTGTCATGTCTAGTGAAATACCCTAAATTATCTGGTATATTGTCTTTTAGAAAGTTGAAATTGATATTTCTTTTTTGAACGTTTTGTGAAGATCTTTGGATCTGACTTAGACCCAGAGAAGCGTTTAGGTTATTCATATAGAAATTGAACCCGGACTGAACAAGATCATATGTATCTCCCGATGCTTCTCTTCCAAAATTCCTTCCTGATCTCATGTATTCTGCTGCATCATTATGATCTGTAGCTAAAAGGCCTCCGTTGCTCATGCATATGGGCTTTACCGGATGGAAGGAGTAAAATGCGTAATCATAATTGATGTTTGGGGAAATACAGTGCGCTGAGTCTAACACTAAAATATAGTTTAGGTCTTTGGAGCGTTCTTCAAAGCTGTCAATAGTGCTTACTCCGCCGTAAAGTATCGGCATAACCACAGAGACTCTTCCGTCATCTACAAATTTATTCTTTAGATCAATCGAACACATCGTGAGGTTTTCATCCACATCAACAAAGCAAATTTCATGACGGTTTTTTATTGCTGCAAAGACCGGCGAAACAAAGCCTATTGAGGGAGTATAAATCCTGCATGGACCGTAGTTTTCAAAAAAATATTGAAACATCAAATATGCAGCGGATGATGCAGAGTTGAATCCAATGTTATTCTTTTTTTTGGAATATGTTGAATATAAACTTTCGAATTTAGTAACGTCTGGGCCGAAAGCAAGTACTTTGCTCTCAATAGTCGAAGATACTGACTCTATATCTTGTTTTGTAATATTTGGTTCAAAGCAGTTTATCATCTTGTTTTCAGTTAGTCTCTTGCAAGCCTCTTGTTATTAAGGACCGTAATTCCAAAACGTCTTTTGATACGTGCAAACTAGAATTGAATTCTTTACCACTGTACCTTTTCCATGTGTTGTCATGTTTCCTGTTGGTATACTGTGGGCGGACCGCTAGTAAGTTTACGGATCCTGGTACGACGAACGTGTAAGGTAGTTCAGTTTTTGCCAGCATGTCTTCATGTAGCTTTTCTCCTGGCCTGAGCCCTGATATGCCGTAACTGAAAGTTTTGTTCATGTGCTTTTCCAAGGTTATCAATATAGTCTTCATATCGAATGAACTTATGTTTGGAATAAACACCTCTCCTCCCTCGGCGGCTTCTACAGAATTGAGAACAGTATTCACAGCGTCTTCTAATGTAAACAAAAACCTTGTCATTTCCAGAGAAGTTACCATTAATGGTTGTCCTGATTTGATCATTGATATCCATAGGGGGATAAAAGAACCTCTAGATGCAATAACGTTTCCATACCTCACAGAGGAAAAGACGGTGTCTTGAGAGGTGTAATCGTAATTAGTAAAAGTCCTCTCTGCTATAAATTTAGATGAACCGTAAACGTTCACAGGCTGGCATGCCTTGTCTGTGGATATCAATATACATTTCTTTACTTTATTTAGAAGTGAGGCCTTTGCTACATTGTCAGACCCATCGATATTTGTCTTGATGCATTCATCAGGATGGAACTCCATATCATCAATTCTTTTCAGTGCTGCGGTATGTATAACATAATCAGGCTTATGTTGAGCGAATGTAACGTTTAATTTATCGAAGTCTCTTATATCACCGATAACGCAGTGAAGCCTGCTTGTTCTACTGCTTTTGTATGTCAATGCTTGCTTTCCCTCATCTCTAGAGAATATCACTACATCATGACCTAAAGACAACAATCTTTTAGTCAAAGCCTTTCCTAGTGAGCCAGTTCCACCGGTGATTAAAAATTTCATTATATCGTTACCCTCTCAATTTCTTGTGGTGCAGGATTTATGCCTGAACAGATCTTCATTGTGCAGTCGTTTTCACTTAGCCAGGTGTTCCATAGACCTATGACGTCTGAAGTTATTTTTTCTTCTGCAGACAACTGCTCCATTGCGACATTCTCTGCTACTTCATTATAATGAATAAATTCCGATTTGTCAAACTTAGAATCGTCTTTATCATAAAAATGTTGCTTTGATTGATCTGTTCCAGATAATTTATTGTCCCAACCGACAGTTACAATCTCTGAAAATCCCAAATGCTCTACCATATAAAAAACAATCTCGTACATAATACCTGGACCGTACGGTCTCAGAAGCTGTTGCTTGTCTAAAGTCCAATCCGAAAAATTATGTTTTGATGAGACTGAATTGCTGAAATCCCTCTCTTTTATAAAGAACTTGAGATCGCATGTGCCGAGCTTCCATGGAGTTGTAGATGCTTCTGCAATTATCGGCTCTGAGTCTCCGTACTCGTAGTTTTTATAATTTCCACAGTTGTAAACGTGAAAGTCGACGAGGTCAGGAAATATATCGTAAGACTGCTTTATAGCCAAGGAAACGTTATCCTTCAAGAGTGTTTTTAGGTTGTCCTGGTTATTGTCTAATAACGTTGGGCCGCAAGACAACACATAACACTTATCGCCCTTGAACATGTCCTTCAGTAAAAATAACTTTTCCTTCTGTGATTCCAGTGTTGCGACCTTTTGCTTTAGAAAATTTGCTCTTTCCTTAGGGTTAGTAATTGCCAAAGCTTCTTGTCGTAAAGGTTCTAGAGATTCGGTGTCAACTTCCTTTATGATGCCTCCGAACAATAAGTCGTTGAATTTGGCATACATCTTGTCTGGTGAAAACTCTTCAAGAACTGAAGTTTTCAGTTCTTCTGCCCATTTCTTGTACATTCCATAGTTTTTCTGGACCTTTTCCATCGCAGCACCGACGGCCGGTCGGTCACAGTATGCCCACAGAGATCCCTCTTCGATAACACCTTTCCATACTGCCCTTCTATCAACAGGTTTCATGGTGTGTGGTATTTTACAAAAGAGAGCCTTCCTCTTTTCTTTTTTCGAAACTTTTCCGTTTACTTTTTTTCTTTCAATTGTATTCGCATACAGGAAGTCAACATGACCAGAAAAATCTGGTGCCAAAACTGGCATGCCATTACACACTGCTTCAAAGATCGGTAAACCGAAACCCTCACCATGTGTAGTAGTCACGTACGCATGTATGTTGTCTTGCTGGTATAGTGCGGTCATCTGATTATCTGTCATCTCCCCGTGCAGGAGGTATACTTTACACTTCTTGTCTTTGAACTTTTCCATAATCGGCCTGAACTGTCTTCTAGTTCTCTCTTTGTCAATAACACTAGTATTTATTGTGTGTGTCTTTACTACTAAACCTACATCTGGGTTATCCTTATATTTTTCAAGAAATGACTGCAATAGGGTTTCCAGGTCTTTTCGTGGGCCAAATTGAGAAACTGTCAGGAAATTAAAAGATGTGGTAAGTCCTAGGTCCAGTTTTTCAGTGCTTGATTCGCAGTTCCTTGTTGCATAACCAATGTGTTCGATTGGCGTAGTCAATTCAAAGGTTCTAATTGATTGACTTGGGTTATCTTTATGAGATACATCATACTTGGTATTAGAATAGGCGTCTTTTGAGTGTTGAGAAATCGTTATAATCTTATTCATCATATTACCTTTCTCAATCCAAACTGGTGCCACCCTGTCACACTCTATACCTGCTGTATATCCAATGTTTATCGGTGCGATGTTTTCCCACTCGTTGGGAATCGTTACCTGAATAGATACATCATATTGAAATTCTTTGTCTGCCTGATGAGTCTTTACTGTCTTTGCTATCAATTCTTTTAACCATTGACTTCTCTGGTCGAAAGCTGAGATGTTATTTGATTTACCCCAGTTTATGTTTATCAAATAAAGGTCAATATCTTGCCTGTTTTTGATTGCATCTAACATATATCTTGTTTGTTCGCCGTACCCAGACATACTTAGGGCAGGGCCCTTTACTAATACTTTCAACATTACAATTCCTCCACAGTGTAGGGTTTATAGTTCTTTCTTGTTTCCCAAGATCCATGCTCCTCAGTAACTTTAGCAAGGGCTTGGTACCAGTTTCCAGAATACTTAGCGAGACTATAATTGTCCATTACGTGTTTTCTACCTTTCTTTCCTAACTCTTCCCTCTCTTCTTTTGACATAGAATAAAGCTTATATAGAGCGTCTATAACGTCGTTTTCGTCAAGCCTATCCTCATAGATCCATGGGACGTCTTGAGAGCCTATAACAGCCTTTGAAGCCGGCTCAATACCAACCCCGAACCAATCCTCTCCGTTCGTAACCTGCTCTTGCATGCCCCCAGTCATTGTTACTATAATTGGAGTCTCACATGCTAACGACTCAAGCGTGCCAAGACCGAATCCCTCTGCATCTGCAATATTGATTGTACAGTCTGCAAGATTATACATTTTTGATAATTCTTCATCCGGCATTTTTTGAACTGATAACAAAACTTGGCCGTTGTCCAGATTCAATTCTTCGATTATCGCCTCTAAATCTTGACCATTGGGATCTTTGGGTTCTGTATGCATGATAAGAGTTGCGTTGTCTCTCCCTACTTTATCTAAGAATTTATTGAACCAAAACAACAGCGTACCTGATTGCTTTCTTCTTGCGTTCCTGTTTATCCAAAAGACAACAAACTTGTCATCGTCGCCTTTTCGTACTTGATTTGAGAAGTCTTTCCACTCAGAAGGTGGCCTCTTCTTGTACAACTTTGTGTCCATTGTGTGCGGTATATGTACGCAGTCAACTTCTGGTGATACAGTCCTCACAATGTCGTCAGTCAATTTACTAATGGTGCAAACCATGTCGTTTGAGTCATAAAAGGGTTTATTGAACGTTGGGTAAGGATAATTATCCCAAACGTGATAATAGATCATCGGAATATGTGGTCGGATCTCAGGCTCTATTTCCCACAACCAAATGTAAAATCGAGGATCCGTCATAAACCAAAGCATATCAGGTCTGTGGTTATATAACATTGTTCGTATTATCTCGTGACTTCCGTATCCGTCGACGGGAAAGATAACCCAATCTTCTCCCCATGGATCCACTTTCATGGGCCTATAGTCGTTGTGCTTGATTGCGCCGGCTAGGCATATAAAAGAATATTCTCCAGTCTTCAACATGGATTCTATCATATATTTAGTTTGGGTGGCCACACCAGAAGGGGCCAATGGGTTATCTGCAATAACCAGTATCTTCTTTTTCTTTTTTATTTCTGTCATGTACAATTCTCTGTGTTGTGAAATTTGCAGTATTTGCAAGAAAGGCGGTTCTTTATGTAGTTGCCTCTCTCAATATTTATAACAGCATTTTGTAAAACTTTTAAAGCATTTGTGGTCTTTTTGGGGCCAGAAGTTACTTTTACCATCTCAACGTTGTCCTTCTTCGCTGTGCGTTTTAGGAGCGCAAAGTAGGTTTCAATATCTTTAGGGTCAATGTTGTGCTTCTTTGCAAAATAATTTTTATAATATGTAAGTTGATATGTTGTCATGGGATCTGACTTCTTATCTCTCGTCCAGCCCCAAGAACATGTTTTCCAGTCTATTATATGGTATTTTCCGTCTGTTGTTTTTATCACCATGTCGATGAATCCTTTGAATTTCTTTCCATAAGATTCGATATCACTCATTGGTTCTAGTAACTGTTCTTCCACTGATACTACCTCAAAATCTCCAAAATGCTCCTTGACAGCGGGTATCACTTGCTCGCAAATTGGCTTTGCCTGTTGCCTCATGTCGCTGACCATGTCCTTGTTGAGTTCATGGCCATCCTGTTTTAGCTGTATAAGTTCATTCAGGAAGTTTAGTTCAAATATTTCTAGTGCATCTTTGGAGTTGTCTGGTACTATTTCTTCACACACAGCATGTATAGCTGTCCCAAACGCGGTGTATTCGTTTCCCGAAAAGTATGGGAGTTTGTCTATATAGACGAGCTTGTGCCGATATGAGCATTCTGTGAAGTTCTTAAGTTCAGAGAAGCTAATTCTTCTAATTTCTTTTTCTGTCAATTTATTACTCTTTTGTATTTTTGTTTATTTTTTCTTCTACTATCTTACTCATTCTACCACGAATAGATCGCTTTGTCGAGGGTTTTGCTTGAGTTTCCGCAACGGAGACAGAGACGGGAGGCTTCTGGGACATCTTGGGCGCAGGTTTAGGGGCCGGCTTAGAAGCTGGTCGCTTACGGGGAGCTGGTTTTTGGGCGGCAGGCTTTTTCTTGCGCACCTGAAACATCCACTGACCTCTCTGTTTTCCTCCACCCCTCATAGAATTAGAGAGTTGATTGTCTTTGACTGTTCCTATGATGTCATATTTATCTCTAATGATCTCAATGATATCATTAGATTTTACAAACTTTATCTTTTCGTCAACTCTAACCCTTAGTCTAATTTGTGCTGTTACGGTAAGAATAACACCATCAACTTCTTCTTCTAATATCTCTATCATTGTTGTTCCTCCAATAGTCCAGTAATTTTGTAGTACAAGCTAGGGCTAACACTTTTTAGTCTTGAAATTTCGTCATTCATATAGAAAGCCTCAAATCCATCAGCGAAATATTCACTTATAGATGTGGCCGCATATGGAGAATGAAATATGTTGATCGTAAGCATTGATAAGACAGGATATCCAATCTCCTGATAGAGGAATTTGTCAAACTCAAGGTTGTATTCTAATTCTAAAAAATTTGATAACTCAACGCTATAACCCTTAGACTTCAAAGTCTGCCACATGGATTTTCTCTTGTTAGCGAATTCTTTTTCTAGTTTTTTATCCGAATATAAATATTCACGATACAGTTCCTCAACAGAGTGTGCGACCTCGTGTATCATATCGTCCACCATATCGCTTTCATCTTCCTGTTCGTTTGTCACGAATATCGAAGAGTTCTCATAAGCTGCCTGCATTTCTTTGTCTTTCAAGAATTGAAACTGGCCAACATACACTGACTCTATGTTCCTCATTAGGTGTTTTGGTATTCTGTCGGTCAGTGAAATGATCACATTCTTGACTGATACATTCTCATTTTCCACCTCATTCTTTACAAAGACCTCTATATTGTTTATTGTAAAGTGCTTAGTTTTTTTGTTTTTTATGTATTTCTTTATCGACATTTTCTTGCCCCCTTACAACATCCCAAGATCTTGTGTCTGTCATTGCTTGGGTGTATCCGTTTATCCAGTTTTCTTCTGCTAACGCTAGTAGAAATTCTGGAAATTGGTCTGCGAAAACATTTACAATATCTTCCACAGTGATTTCTTCGGAGTCTGGGTTGATCGTATTTCCTACATAATCGACAATTATTTCTTTTAGTTCCGATTCTGTTGGTATTACCTCTCTTAGTAAGTCTGGATTTTTCATAATTTTGTTGCTGCTATTGTGGCTACTTTAGACCGCTCTCCCTTCAATAGTGTTACATGACCTGTTATCTGTTCGTCTTTGAGGCGCTCTACGACGTATGAGAGGCCGTTGTTGGTGGCATCTATGTAGACGTTGTCTATCTGCTCAATGTCGCCCGTAAGGACGATTTTGGTACCTTCTCCTACTCTTGTAAGCACAGTCTTGATCTCGTGCTGCGTCATATTTTGAACTTCGTCGATAACAATGAATGCGTTTGATATTGAGCGGCCGCGAATAAAGGTCATTGCTTCTACTTCTATTTGCCCTTTGTCCATGTAAAGCTCCAGTGTCGCCTTATCATCACCCATAAGAAACTGCAAGTTATCCTGAATTGGTGCTAGCCATGGCAACATTTTCTCTTCCATAGAACCAGGAAGAAAACCAATGTCTTTGCCTACTGGTTCAACTGGTTTGGTGACTACAATTTTCTTATATAATGCTCCCTTTCCGAATGTCTGTTCTAAGCCGGAAGCCAGAGCTAGCAATGTTTTGCCCGAGCCGGCTTTACCCACAAGAGATACCACCGGTATTGCAGGGTCCAACAACAATTCAAAAGCAAACTGTTGTTCCTTGTTTCTAGGCTCAGTACTCCAAACTTTTTTATTGCTCTTCACAATCTTCTGTAGCGGACTGTTGTAATTTTCAAATTTTGCTAATGCTGTTTTCTTGTCGTTTGAATTGGATATCAACATGATAAATTGATTAGGGTATAAAACATATTCCTTTGGGTCAATCCAAAGCTCTTCCCCGGCGTAAAAGCGATCGATATCTTGTTCGTCGACTAATATCTCAGCACGGCCGGTGTATAATCCCTCAGCATGATCTACAACTTGTTCTGCATTGTAATCCTCAGTAAGGAGACCAAGAGCGTCGCACTTTACTCGCATGTTGATGTCACGCGACACAACCACTACTTTTCTTGATTTCGGTGCAACCTCTTGCTCAGATAGGGCGGTAGCGATGATTTGATTATCTGGGTCTTCCAAATCCAAGTCGTCAGGTAAACAAAGTGGATTATAAGAAGAAACCCTAATTACTCCCATTCCTTTGTCGATCCTAACTCCTTTTGATAAACTGCCTTTATCTCTGAGTGCGTCGAGTGATCTTATTGTGGATCTGGCCTGTGAGCCAACCGAGTCTTGTCTTTTTTTATGTTTATCTATTTCTTCTAGAACTTTTAGAGGTATAACGATGTCATTGTTTCCAAATGAATTTATACAATTAGAATCTGTTAAGTATACACTTGTATCTAGAACGTAAGTTTTTTTAGCCAAAATATATCCTTTTCTGTTTTATAATAGCACTATTAATTAGATTTTTTAGGCATTTTTACCCATTTTGTGGGTACCTTTTTGTAGATGATAGCTTTTTTTATTTCACAGTTAGTGTTTTTTTTCACTTCCATATTTTCTTTGACTGTGTTTGCTGAGGGGCCACATATGCCTAAAGTTGTAATAGTCAGGGCCATAAGTATGATGTTCATTTTGTACTCCTTGTAACGAAAAGTTATTTTCATATATATTTATTATGTATGTGGAAGAAAAGCAGACTTTTATTTATTTTATTGTTACCGATGTTGTTAAGCTGTACAACAATCAGTCTACAAAGAAAAGTTGTACCTCCAATAAAGAGTTACGTAAAAATATTGCATGTTGTCAATGTAATTGAATGTGTTCCAGAACGCAAAAGCACATGCCCTAAAGGTGAATTTATGTCAATGGGCAGCGGCATGGTTGTTAATATGATACAGGATCAAACAATAGTTATTACCGCAGGCCACGTATGTGAATCTAAGATCGATGAAGAAAAAATATCTAACCACTCACAAGAAGTAAGTGTTGTTGATTATCAAGGGACTGAGCACCAAGCGCATGTCATAAAAGCTACGCAAGATAATGGCAAGGGCGATGTAGACATGTGTGCTCTGTGGGTACCAACACTAAACCAGGACGGGGTAGACTTCTCAATGTTTCCACCCAGGCCTGGGCAAGAACTTTATTATCTAGGATCTCCTGCAGGAGTGTTTCATCCTCCGGTGATGCCAATCCTCACGGGAATATATAGCGGGGAAATAGATGCTTCAAATGCAATGGTAGGAGTTCCGGCAATCGGGGGATCTTCTGGTTCTGTTATTTTGGACATGAACAATAAAATGGTAGGTGTGTTGTGGGCGGCACACAATTTTCATCATATAACAATAATGACAAATTGGCACTCAAGCGCATTGTTTATGCACGAGGTAGTTCAGATGTATACTGGAAAGACTGAAATCAATCTTCCTCTGATAAAGAACTAATTTTTTCTAATTTCTTTTGAATCATTAATCTAAGTCTATTTGCAAAGTGAGGCTTGTTAAACTGCTCTGCTCTTTTGATTGATTCCTCAATTTCCATTATTTCTGTTTTTAACTTATGCAGTCTATTTTGTATTTTTCTATGTGAAACCATTATATAACCATTTCGTATTCTACGTACACTTTATACCTAAGAGATATACTATCAACTGAGCCGCCTGGTGGGGGAATTGCCGCATTAAAATAAACATTTTTTACTCTAGAATCCTCCATTAGAGAAATGAGAAATTCTAAAGACATCAGGTCGACCGTAAATCTAAATGTGTTCTTTTTTAGGTTATGCTTCCTGTGATTCTTGAACCCCAAAATTTCATTTTCTTCTTGAATAAAATTTGACAATATTGTCATCGATTCTTTTGCGCGCAACTCTCTAAGTTGTTTAGTCATAGATCCCTCATATTAGCTCGTCTACTAGTCCGTACTGTAGGCACTTTTCAGCTTCCCACCAGATATCATGTTTCAAGATATTATCCATTTCTTTCTTGGGAATCTTTGTATGTTCTTTGTAGATGTTCTTTATTTTTTCCATAAGCATCTCAGAGTTCTCCATATCATCCTGCATTTCTTGAAACTTGCCCCACATCATACCTGAAAGTTGATGTACTAACATGCATGCGTTCTTGTGCATCATTCTATGTGATCCAACACACGACATCAATGTTGCCGCTGATGCAGCGCAACCATCGATTATAGTATTTACTGGTATCTTTGAATTTTTGATATAATCCACAGCTGACAGGCCTGCGAAAACAGACCCTCCATAACTATTGATGTGCAGCATGATTGGCGGTGGTGTGTACTCTAAAGGGGCTGTCTTTGACAACATACTCACGTTTAGATTGAAAATACCTTTGTTGAGTTGTAAAATCTTAGGCCGGGTCACACCAGAATAAAAATAAATCCGATTATGACTAAATTCTACAACATTGTTATCGGTAGAGGCGTGGCCCTTAGATTCGGCAGTGAAGTCATGCACACTAACCGGTGCCGGCTCTTCTTCCCTTTCAGTGGATCCCCAGAAATAATCTTTCATTATCTTGTCTGCTCCAAAACAAGATTACGTAGCTCCTTCAACTCCTTGATAGCGGTCATGGAAGCCTTTCTAAGTCTACGTCCAGCAGACGCGTTTCCATCTTCACTCTTTGTCGCATCTTCTTCGGCTTGCGCTAATTCCTCTAAAATATTCTTCAACTTTTCTACAATCATTGTTTTCTCCTTAGTTTGATTGGTGGGCCCACCTGGACTTGAACCAGAAACCTTCTGTTTATGAGACAGATGCTCTAACCGATTGAGCTATAGGCCCTTGTAAGTATAGTTATAACAGATTTTATAAATAAGTTTCAATCAATTTTTTACGTATTGTGGTTCGTAAGCCAGGGTTTACCACTAAAACCTGCGGCATAACGTTGTGTCTTACATGATTTCTCATAAAGTTTGTTTTTTGATTTGATGGGTCCTGGATCCAGGGTACTTGTTTTCTTTCTGCGTAGCTCTTTATTTCTCTCTTTGTCGTCATTAGAAACGGACGATAAACGTTTCCGCCCCTGTGATAAGGTATTAGCTTAGACTGGCCATGGAAAGATGACATAAGCCAAGTTTCTACGCAATCGTCGAGATGATGACAAGTAATAGTATAGTTGCTGCTAACGCGCTGCAGGAAATCATAACGTTCGTCTCTCCAAAATTCTTCTAAAGAACGCTTTCCTTTGCGTCCTTGAACTCTACCTATAACTAGGTTCAGACCGTTGTCACTTGCGTAGTTTTCTACAAACTGCTGTGCTTTGTGTGAATGTTGAGTGTCGTGATTGAAATAAGCTAAGTTAACTTTCTTTTTTCCCTGAAGGAGAAAATGCACTACAGCCATTGAATCTACACCACCAGAGCAAGCTACGGTTAGGTTGTGGGGGATTTTACCTATTATTCTTATCATAGTAATATATTATAGGATTATATTTGATATGTCAAGTATTATTTATACTTTTTCTATCCACTCTTCCATGAAGGACTCACCGGTGATCTCTTCGAGTTTTCGTATCATCTTTTCCATATTAACTCTTACAACTTTTCCAGTTTTTATATTTTTAGAAAAATACTGCCATTCACCATCTGTATTGTGAGGGGATATTTGTGTCACGTTTCCTGCCTCGTCTTGCACGAAAACTTCTGCAGAAGTCGATACGTCTTTAGCGTATACGTGTGCGACATTGGATACTGTTGACGGGTTTGACCCTACGACAGTGAGGCCGACAGGATTGGTCATGGTCATGATACCAGTCGAACGATTGATGGATAATTGAGCGCTGCCGGCTGTACTGTTTTGGTACTTCCTTACTTCAAAATTGTTAGTTGAACCATCATAACCTACGCTAAATCCGTAATTCATATTACCTTCTGCATTTGATTGCTCAGATAGTTCTAACTTTACTGAATGTTCTCCTGTAGAATTTCCATTGCCCAATCTGAGTGTTGCATTGTTTCCGTGAATGTGAAACTGTTCCTGCGGAGAGGTAGTGTTCATGCCAACGCGGTTGTTTTCTTCATCGATATGTAAAGTGCTAGTGGATGAAATTTCTCCAGAAGGTCCGACCAATAATACATTACTGTCTGACCCCAGGTTATTTATTAATACAGATCCCGTAATAGTGAGACTACCAGATACCGAGATGTTATCCTTGATCTGTTCAGACCAGCCTATGTTCTCTACATCAAGTTTAGATCTTGCCATCTTACCACTTCCTACAAGACCAGTATCTGGCCTTGGTCTTTGGTCCCGGGTTCTTACAGTTGTGACGGGCACGAAAAGACTTTCTAGCCTTTGGGTTTGACTTTCTTATTTTCATTGTTTTTTCACCCTTCTTCTTCGCAGATGATCCACCGTGGCCAAAATTTACTTTCTTTATGTTTCCAGTTTTGGGATCCTTTACGTAGACTTTGAATTTCTTAACATCTCCACGAGTTGGCTTGTTGAGTTTTACCTTGCGGCCTCTATATTCAGCTTCGGTCATCACCTCTGAGCAATCACATTCTGCGTCTGCTAGAATCTCATAAAGACACTGTGGGCAAGCTTGCTCATTGTCTTCTGTTATAGCGTCTTGTACAGCCTCGTAAAGGTTGTGGTACATGTCTACCTCGCAGAACACATCTTCTTCGATTACGTTCTCATTCTGCAGGCCATATGTAATACATGGGTCCTGTCCGCAACCACAGTTTTTCTTTTCTTCTAATGCTCCAACCTCTCGGGCAGTATCTCCGTTAAGATAATTTTCAACGGAAGAGATATAGTCTGAAGCTTTTGTAATCTTTGATTCAACCCATTCTGGTAAATCATCTTGATCTTCTATCATGCCCAATAACTTCAAAGACTTTGCATGAAGCTGAGCCAGATTAGTTCTATGCATTTTGCCTTCTTCTCTGTCGTGAGTATTCATTATTCTGCCTTCTGGGGGTGTACCGCAGGATTCTTTTATTTTGATGTTTACTTTTTTCATTTTGTTTCTTCCTCTATGATTATAAAATATTTAGTCTTCTTTGCCGCGGCATGGATTTGAGCCATACCTCTAGAACTTTTTGTTTCAATCGGTTTGCCGAATACTGGTGAGGCTGCTTTACGAATAAGATTTTCCATTCTTGATTCGTTTTCGTATTGTTTTAGCTTTTCGCTTTCAAACATTTTTTTGCGGCTCCGTAAAAAAAGTAATGAAGCCATTACATTTGCTATAGGACTTTGTAATATAAGTTCAGGGTCGTCTGTTATTCCAGCGAGTAATTTTCCTACCTCGCCGCCCATTTGTTCCGCTTCGTTTTCGACGCGCTTGTAACCTTCTTTGAATGTTATTTGAATCATCCCGCGGCCGCGGTACTTATATCCCGGAAGGTTCTTATTATAAAGATCAGGATTGACTCTACTGCCATCCGCACTGAGTGCTCGCAGATCTATACTAGGGTTTGGGAGGACATTTGATGCGCGTTTGTGACTGTATGCAAGATTCATCAAAGCTATGCCATTTCTGTTTCCCCCTGTTAGCTGACTAATCTCTTTATTGTTTGGGTCTCTTCCTGGCCCTAAATCGGAATTCCAGATTTTTCTTATTCTGTTAACTACTGATGCGGCGCCTACGGCTAGCTTTAGTTCTTTATTGTTCCGGTCGAACTCGTATTTATTCAGATTGATAAGGTCTTTTTTGAATCGCTTGGCACTATAATTTGTACCTTCTTGTGATTTGGGGTCCCAGCTTGATTCTTTTCCACAGACGCTAAGTATAGCTATAACGTTTGCCTTGTCTATGGCATAGTCTGGTAAGATTACTCCTATTTGTGTAATAAACTGCTTTAGTATACCGATCTTTTCTTGTGATAATTCATTTGAAATGCCAATTCCTTCGTGAATTGTGTAATTTTCTTCAATATGCTCAGCTGGATCATAACTTAGGCCCAATTTATTGATAGATGGTATATCTGGTTTCTCTGATTTCATTATCGAATAAACATTAGCAAACCTTTCTAAGAAAGTAGAAGACTTGGAATATTCCTCAATAAAGTTATTTACAGATTCAGAATCTTCTTTCAAGATAAAATTTAAAGATAATTCTGTTTTTTCTCTAAGGCTTTTGGATGAAATATTAAACATAGAGTTTGGATTAATTTTATGTTCTGACATTGGAGCTTCTTGCTTTGCTGCTAAACACACCAAAACTATTGCAGTCATAGTCATCGGCCCGATTTTGCCATCGACTTGGCTTCTTCCGTGAAAACCACAGGATCTTTGAAAAGTAACTATTCCAACGGAACTAAGTTCGAGTGGTGTATTCAAAATAAGCTTACAATATTCACTAACCTCATCTATGTTTTCTTTTAGAAAATTTGTATTTCTATTTGCCGTAAGCGTCGTGGTACCTGTAGCGGTATTAGGAATATTTTCTGGTTTTTTATCTTTATCAGTGTTACTGAGAAAGTCAGGGTCAAGTGTGGCATTTCGAAGAGTGCTTATCGTATTTCTACCCATTATACCGTCAACCTTTAGACCCAAGTCCTCTTGGGCAATTTGTATTGCAGCTACAAGGTCTTGGTCACATTTACTATCCTCGTCTCTAATCGCTATGGTCGCAAAATTTGCAAGATTCTTTTGACCTAAATAATCGAAGAGAAGGGTGACTGCGTCATTAAAGCTAACTTTATGACCCATTTGTGAAAAACATCTTGTTGTGGTCTCTTCAGGGGTAAAAGTCATTTCTTCTCCAGATGAATCTACCTCGGAGTCACCTAGACCTTGAGTGGGTTTTCGGATGGCAAAATCTTCTATTGACTCCTCATTGAGAGTCTTCATCCCTTTTGTGAAGTTTTTATGCATTTTTACAAATTCGTTCAGTTTCATTACTTTTTTCCTTTTTTGGATTTTTTGCCCCATGATTTTCCTCTGCCTTTTTCTCCGCATGCGCCAGGAGTAGGGCGGCAAGATGGGTATTTTGACCTTTTTTCTCCAGAAGAGCGGCCACATGATTTACAAGTCTTTCTTCCTGTTTTCTTATCTTTTCGGCAAGTGTTGCAGTCAACCCAGCCCTTTTTCTTTCCTTTGGCCCCTTTTCTACCAAACCAGTCTCTCAAGGAAGACTCTTTGCCAGATTCTGTTCCGGCTTTTTTCTTTTTCTTCTTTTTTTTCTTCTCAAGAACAATAGCAACTTCTTCTTGGATTATCTGTAGAAGGTCCTTCTTGTTCATTTCTCGTTTTTCCAAATTTTACCAGCGCGGCATCTTACGACAGCTCCCGATGCGTAGGCAGATGGCCAGACTTTGTACTTTCTTTTTGCAATGCGTGTGCATCGATCATCAGCGCCCTTCTTCTTTTTTTTCTCCAGAACAAAGCGTATTTCTTCTTGAATAATTTTTATTATAATCTGTTTATCGTCGGAAAGAATATAATCACCATCTTCGTGTTGGCCGACGTCCTCCATTGCATCAAGAGTTTTTTTGATCTCTTCCTCATCGCTTTCTGGAAGTGCTTTTAGAAATGGGTCTATACCTGATGCTCCACCTTCGTCCTTGAGTACTTTTCTCAATTGTTCAGGGTCTACATGAGTGTATCCTTTCTCTGCCATTTCTTCATGATCTTCTACCTTCTCTGCTTTTTCTTTGGTATCAGAATTAGGGTCGAACATCATGTGTGGTGTGAAGTCTTTTTCTTTTTTTTCTAAAATAATGTTTATCTTCATTTTTATTCTCCGGTCTGCCTAATATAAATAGTGTTATTTTCCGTAAATCGACATGTAACGTTCGCCCCTATCGCACAACATTGTTATAACAGCTCCAGTTACAAGGTTATTATCCACATAACGTTCAGAAGCCAGTATGTTCGCTCCAGATGATATCCCTACCAGGATTCCTGTTTCTTTTGCGAACCTTTTTGAGCGCAATATTGCGTCTTCAGTGGAAACTTCTATTATCCTATCCATGTTTTCAGGATTAACAAGAAAGTCTTTGCCATCTCCGATACCTTGGATTCCATGCGGCATCTCTGACGGCCGCACAAGACAAAGCTTTGTTTTCATGTTTTGCCTTTGCAGGTACTTTCTGACACCTTCCATTGTCCCTCCTGTTCCCGCGCCATGAATGAAGGCGGACCAGTCTCTTTCTATGTCTATGACCTGTTTGTGTATTTCGGGAGCTGTGGTTCTCTCATGACATTCTACGTTGTGCGGGTTACTGAACTGTTTTGGCGACCACGCATCAGGGTTCGCTTTTAGATACTGGTCTCTCATCGCTATTGCTCCGACAAAATCATCGTCAGGCGCATCGATTATCTTTGCGCCGTATACTTTCATCATTTGTCGTCTTTCTTCCGACATGTTGGCCGGCATAAAAATGACACAAGGCAAACCTAAGCTTGCTGCAATCATTGCCAGTGCTATTCCAGTGTTCCCACTAGTAGCATCGCAAAGAATAGTTTTATCATTGATGTATCCGTAAAGCTGGGCTCTTCGAACAACATAAGCTATCATTCTATCTTTGACTGACCCTGATGGGTTGTAGGTTTCTAGTTTTCCATAAATCTTTCTTGAGATTTTTATTAGAGGCGTATTTCCGACGAGAGGTTTTATAATATCCATAGTGTCATAATTAGTTTATGGGTTATAGTTTATGCACAATCAAAATAATCAATACAGACACTGCGAGGCCCAGAAGCATCTTTAGAAAGTCCTTTACTATCATAGGGAACACTCTCTTTATCTTACGGCCGTAAGTCGTCGCTATGGCGAGTTCTCGGCCGCACAGGAGCCCTACAAAGACCCAAGTGGTGCTCATTGGTATGTTATTCATTTCTTTGAGATACAAAAGGACAAAAGCGTATGCTGCGTCGATAATTGTTGCGGAACGAACATAAGAGGTAGAAGATTTGCTGGTAACTATTTCTTGTATTTTTCCTCCCTTTTCCCAGAACATAAATGCTAATAAGGACACAAGGAGTGCGATTACTCCTGATACATAGATTCCCGACATCTGTCTTGGAGCAAACACGGCTATGTTTGCCAGGTCATGAGTTAGCCATGTAAACCAAAGGAATCCCGTTGTGAACCATTGTGCGACTCTCCAATACTTTTCTTGATCCTTCTTTACCTTCTTCTTCTCATCTAAAAGTCTAGAAAGGCCCATCCATAGAGAGTAGGCGAAAACAGCAGAAACAGTGTATCCTAGCATGCTTTTTATTAGCATCTTTTCAAACACAACGCCAGTTGCAAATGCTGAGAGGACTAAAAAAGTGGTAGAGACAGGTATCCCAAGTCGAGTTAACAACAATAGCACACCTGGCGCTAGAGCATGATACCACTGGACTGTTACGTAAGGTATATTCTCCAACCTTCCGTAGGATATGTCTCCGTTATAGTTTATCCAACTATATAAAATCGTTGTTATGAGAACTGCAGCGGCAGGCAACCAAAGTTTCCACCATTCTGTCTTTTTGTTTGAGACCATAAAAGTCCCAAGGGTCTGGACTGCATCATTGCTTATGACTGATGCTCCAGCGAGTGTGAGGCCCACTAGGGGTAAAATCATTTCTAACATTTTTCTTTCCTTGTAATCGATATAAGTATACACGATACAGGGAATAGTTATGTGACGATTGTGTGAAGTTTATAGCTTGGTGTCATATGGTGCGACCATGGTATTAAGTTTCTTGGGTGTAGTAGGTAATTGATCCTTATATTTTGCTCTTTTAGCGAGAAGCTCATTATGTGTCCGGACGTTGCCCTCTTTAGTTGAAGAGGATGTGAAAAACTCGCCCGTTGAGATAAATTCTTGAACTATCTTTGAATAATCTTCAAACTTAAGTCCACTACGATCCTTGTATTCCTCCGCAAAACCTAGTCCAATCTCATTATGAATAAGATCCCTCTTTCTATCGTCTGGATCGTACGTTCCTTTTATGCGCTTGATGATCATCTGGTATTTTTCCAGCTCGTAACCGACTTTCCTGACTTGGGCCGCCCCGGTAAATCCAGAAAATATTCTTTTGCTTCGATGGGCCCACATGAAAGATGCACATATGTGTTGAAATGCCTCTGCTCTATAAGCGTTGTCCTGCAGGTCTCGAATCTCTTTAGGGTCCCTGATTGCTAAATCGACTTTACTAGGCACTGGATAAAGGCGCTTTGCTTCTCTTTTTGACAACTGATATGCGTCAACAGGAGTGGTTATAGAAGCCACAAAGTCTTCCGCAAACTTGTTTGCCACACCTTTAGCTGTATCAAGCCAGTCTCTCCAGCCTTCCATTATAAGTTTGTGTTCCATGATAATAAGTAGTATTCAAAATAAGAAAAGGTGGTCGAGGCGGAGTGAGCATCTCGAATAGTGTGTCGTTCACAAAGTTAGTCTAGTTCTGGCCCTGGTAGCGTTTCGTGCTGATGATGGGCCACTTAGGGTCATTTATTGGAGTTTTCGTTCTGAATTTCGAGAAACCAAGGTTTAAGTCTTTCACTTTTCCGATTACTTCTACCTTTGCTCTGGTTATTATTTCTGTGGATGCGCCGTAGTTCCAGGACTGGGCGGCGCCTTTCCAATATTCTGCCGCTGTTTCCACTGCGCGTTCTACTTCATCGGAGTATTGTGATCTTAGATCGTGAGCTACCTCGGTAGCCCAATCTGCATCCATTTTAGATATCTTAGAACCCTTTGGTACTTTTACGACATAAGTATCAGGTCCATAATGATCCCAACGTTTAGCGTCTGAAAACGGTGTCAAGTAAACCGAATTTTGTCTAGGTACTGCGTCGGGAAAGCTAACTTTCCTTATTTTTTCCAACACTTTTTCAGCATCTTGTGATCCCATGCCCATTGATGGTTTAACGAATCCGTCTGCGAACTTTCCTTCTTTCGCTTGTATGAACAAATAAACATCCTGCTTTAATGTGACTGTTGACCCTACAGGTAGAGAACCGATGTACTTTCTAGTGCTTAGTACATCTCGCCTTAACTTCTTCGTGATTTCTAAAGGTTTACTTTTTGGTTGTTTTAACCTCCACGTTCGGGTCCGAACTATTGCATCTTCTATTTCATCCGCCCTCTTTAACAGACTTGAGTTTTTAGATTTCTTTAGGGTCGCGACCACCTTATTGGCGTTAAGTATAGACTTTCTTGCGAAGATTGGTACCTTTGACGCGAATTTGGCGGATTTTCCAAGAAGAGGAATCATAGCTAATATAGCTAGAACTGCGATAGCTGAATTTGTTCCTGCTAGTGCGTAATCACCTTTTCCAAATGCATCTGCAGCACTTTGTGCTGACTTTGAGGCTACTTCATATGTTGTAGTTATTTTTCCTGTATCCGTATCAACGTCTGCTATTTGGCCTGTTGGCTCAAAAAACAGCGCAAGTTCTTTTACAGCTTTTATGGCAGCTGCCGCTTCAGCTTTTCTGAAATCTGGGTCGAAATCAGTCCTATAAGATCCGATTCCAACATCTGACATACCTATTTCATTAATATGCTGTCTCCAGCTTTCCATTATAAGTTTCATGGTCATGTCTATAAATAGTCTCAAGAATAAGAAAAGGTGGTAGAGGCGGGGGGAGTCGAACCCCCGTCCAAAGCATCTCGAACAATGTGTCGTTCACAAGGTTAGTCTAGTTCTGGCCCTAGACAGCCATTAAGTAGCAAATATATAGTAATATAAAGTAACAAGTCCAAATGTTGGATTAAAGAGGTATTTGGGAACCTCCTCAAGGGTTATGCGGCGAGCGCATAGTCCTCGAAGTTTTCAACGTCATCGTTTGCGTTTATTTTTTTGGGTATTTTTACTGTGCCTACCCACACATCCTTGCACACATTATTTTCCTTACCCTGTCGAAACCTGTACGCCCCTATAAATACCGCCCCGAAGAGACGGTATAAAGTTGTATTTATTTGCAGGTACCCTCATCGAAGCATTCGCATGCGCAGCACTTGCAACATTTACATGTTTGTGTATCGCTCATAGTATCCACATCCTAGCATAATTAGTTTCTATCAATTTGAAATCACCACTATGTCAACATCGTCATATATAGCGTGATATGTCCTTTTTATTCCCTTATCTAGATGAAAGGACTGTCCTTTTCTGACTTCTTGTCGATTACCATTCAGCTCAATAACCAGTGTTCCATAAAGTACATAGACTGTTTCTTCTCTAGAAACTTTAGAATGATCAAATATTGATCGACCGTTCTTTATAGACATAAAGCTGCCTCTATAGCTAGTTGTATCAGCCCAGACATTTTCTTGGCCCCACTCATGCTTTATTTTTTTTTGCTCTACAACCATCTATTCTTCCAGGTTTATATTGTATTTCTTTACGTATCTGTTGAAGTCTGCTTTGGTAAGTCCCAATATCATGCATGCTTCTCTCTTAGTTTGGGTAGTTGATAATGCATATTTTACTACAGCTTCTCTACATATATCTTGTGAGAATTTTAGAATTGGAAAATTATATAATTTACCTTTTAAAGATTCAGCAGCCGATTGAAGTTTTAGAAATATTATATCTTCTAAGGTTAATAACTTTATCTTTTCTAAGAAATAGCTATCTATCTTACCTTCTTTTAGTAATATTCTTTTTAAGTTATAATCTTTATTATTAGACTTTATTTTAGTACTCTTTAGATTATTGTCTTTCATCGTTTTTTCCAACCTACCTACCAAGGGTATCATACGATATCAATAAATTCAAGAGAAAAGATTAGACGGCCTGTTTGGCCTGATCGTATTCTGGGTTAGTTGGTTCCTCTACAGAACTGGACATCTCACTGTCCCACTTGTCAAAATAAAGCTTCAAGTTAGCGATTAGATAATCATAGAACATTTCCTGATCTTCTGGATTGTCAAGTTCTGAGTAGTAATCTACAACCGACTTCTCAATTGCTGGATAAACTCTTTCAGCTTTATTTCTACCAGTGGTGTCAGCACCAGAAATAGAACTAAGACCTTCTTCTTCTGGTTCTTCTGGTTTCATATCTTTTTCAGACCCATCAGATGCATCGATGAACTTTTCTGCTTCAATACCCTGTATGTCAACTCCCACTTCCTCTGAAAGTTGAGACCCTTCGTCAGTATCATTAAGTTTTACTGGGGCTAACGTATCTTGAACCCACTTTATGATATGTGCTCGGAAAGACTTTTTTTGTTCCTCATCAGTAGTGAGGGTTTTATATACACCTCGTAGTGTCGAAAGTACGTTTGTATTCTTCATAAGATCTTTGAGGGTATTTATTCCAGTATTGTCATGAAGGTCGACTGTTGGATCCTCAGCCTCACTGAGAGTTTGCTCAAAGATAATGCCTCTAAGATGGAGTCTAAGTTGATGCTCTTCCAGTACTTTCGCAACGGTCTGCTCATGTTCCAAAGACTTGGAATCGAAAAACTCCTTTAGGCCTTTTCTGATTTTCAATCTAAGTCTTTTTTCTTGTTTTTGTGTGTTCATTTCATCTTTCCTTTTATGTTTTTTGTTAGTTGAGCCAATTGGTGCTGCATACCCTGCTACATTACCTCCCGCCATAGAGGACATCTCTTCTATATCCTCCTCGGCGAGAAAGGCGTTAGATATATTCTTAGGCCTATCCAGGTGAAATCCACCTCCATGTTTTGTCAGATCTTTTCTTCCCATATCTAAATAGGTGCTATGTGCCTTTGCAAGCCTTGACTTCATTGACTTTTGGAACTTTCCACTGGCTTTCTTTGGTTTAGGTGCTCTCTGTGCCTTGAACCCTTCGAATACTTTTTGCGCTTCTTGGTAAATGATCTCTGCAAGCTCATCTATTTCAGGCTCATCTATTTCAGGCTCCTCAACTTGATCAGATTCACTGCCTCTTTGATCCGCCGGATTAAGTCCCAAAATGCCCATAACGGCAAATGCGTCTTCTGCTTGTGGGACAAAATCTTTTAAAAACTCCAAACCTATGGGATCCTCCATAGCTAAGTCAATAAAATCTCTCATATCAGAAGCATGATAAAGTTGCTTATCTGCAACTTTACCTTCGAGCCTTTCTTCTTCTGACAACTCACCAGGACTCACTCTCCCTTTTCCCTTGTTAAGTATGCTGCCAATACTGGGGTGTTGATTTAGAAGGTTAAGATACTCGCCGGAGTGTTCGAATGGTCCAACAGCCATTTTTTTAATAGTTAAATCCGGCCGGTTCTCTTTACTTTTCAGCATTACTTTTTCGCCGTACCTGTCAGCGTCGTTTCCTTTGGCTCCGACACCTAGAATTACTGTAGAATTCATTGGTGCTGCATACATATTGTTAGGATCTGCAGGGTTTTGTATAAAATCGATAGCTGTCATCATAGGGGAAGCCACACCTTGCGGCCCAACCATTATTTTTGCTTTATTTTTAATAGGTGAGTTATCGATAAAAGCGTTCCAGCACTGTATAGCTTGTTCCGCAGTTATTGGCTTTCCGCTTTTCAAAGCCCTACCAGATAATTGTGGCGCCGAGACTAGAATGTAGATAACATCTGCATTTTCAGCGAGCGCTTCTGCGGCAAGGACATGTCCCTTATGAGGAGGTTTAAATGATCCAGGAAACAAAGCGATTGTTAAAGGGTCAGTTTCGCCCTGTGCTGCGAGTTCGCCTTCTTCGGCTGGCTCTATAGGTCCAAACCTTTGAAAGCGCTCCATACCGAGTATTTGGTTGGCTGGAGCGAAGTTTCCGGTAAGTTTATACGTTGCGCCGTTCCAATCAAAGACAAAACCCTCTGAAGGGGTATTTATTCCTGATGCGGCTTTGAGTTTTTCCATTTGTCGAGTAAGTTCTTCTTTTGCTCGCTCGTTAGATGAATTTTGTATTTTTGTTATGGAGGACTGCAACTCTGCTTGCAGAAACTTTATTTGCTTTTCGTTGTCCGCAATAAAAGCAGACTGCAAACCATCAACTGCAGAAACAGAGAAGTTATGTAGAACGTTCTGCAGAGATCTCGTGAAAGAAGCATATCTAAAATCTTTTATAAACTGAGAAATTTCAGAAGTCAACTCTAAAGGTACACCTCTTGTTATATCTCTTATATGCGGGCCACCAGTAGGCATCATAAGTCTTTTTAGAATAAGCTTGTTTCTATCTTCAGTTAGTCCAAATTGGTCTATTACCGGTACTACTTGAGAGATAACATAGTCATTAATGGTGTTTTGGTCAGTTAGACCTTGATCTCTTACAAGGTTGTCCACTTCTGATATTGTGTCAGCAACAGTATTTTTATCACCCATGGGTTGCAAGCGTCTAATTTGGTTAGTTTCAACAGAGAATTGACTGATGTCATCTGTAGACATTCCAGCAATAGCTTGTTCTAGGGCATCAAAATTACCAGAAACATCTTGGTCTAATTTTTTAGCTGTTTCTTTTTCAAAGGCTCCGTGACCAACTCGATGAATAAGCAGAGTCTTTTTATCATATGGTATTACATTTGTAGTACCTTTGCTTCTGGGGTCTTCTTCATCTAAACCTGGAGTGCCAGGATTCATAACTTCTGTGTTGAAATAGACATTGTTTTCTGGTCCGAAGATTTTCTCTTGAGTATCTTCATCAACTTGTTTTATAGCATCTTCGAAAGCCTCAAGTGCCTCTACAAAACTAAACCGAAGAGATTGGGAGGGGTGTTCGGAAAAGAACTCATCGAAAGCTTCAAGGTCCAACCCGCCAGCTTTGATGTGTCCTTTGTTCCTTATGGCAACTGCTCTGCCTGTCTTCACATTAAAGGAGAGGAAAATGTTTTGACCGTCCGTCTTTTCTGTTCCACGAACCTTACCATCGGCAATGGCCTGGAGGAGTTGCTTTAACTCTCCAAAGGTCATCTCGCCATTGTCATAAATGTGGTTCATGTGCCCAGCAACGGCACCTTCTAAAAGCAGTTTATTTTCCATTGTTTACCCCTATATTATACCAGTTATTTAGTCCACTTTTTAGTCAAGTTCTCAAAAAGTCTATTGTTTCTTCCTGCAAAACGAGACTCGTAAAGAGTTTTTTCTTGCTCTGGTGTTTGAACCTTGGATTCATTGCAATCTACATAGTCACACTTCTCATCTACACCGTCGTTATCGTCATTCTTTCCGCCCTCTTCGAGTTCTTCGTTTTCTTCGATAGACTCTTTTGGACATTCGCACTTCGCTTTACCACATTCAGGGCATTTCTTGCCTTCTTCAAGCTCGTCGTCTTTTTTCATTTTGTGGCCACCGTGACCCTCAGCTAAAGTTGCATTGGTGACTTGAATGTCTTCTGCAGCAACATTTTCTAGAATAGTTCCGTCAGGAAGTTTCATATCATAGTGTGTAACCCTTCCAAGCTTATCGCTGTAATTGTGTTGAACCGCTTCTGCAGCAACGATTCTTCCTTCGTGTTGTACACCACCGTGATGAATACAATAGTGGCTTGGAGCGAAAGCATCAGCCTCTTCAAGCTCAACATTTTCTTCCATAAAGTCAGAAAAATAACTACTAATACCTGTTTCCAGATCTGAAGGTTTTCTCTTTTTTGATTTTGCAATTACCTGCATCGCATTCGCGAAATCCGAATCTTTTTCCGGAGATATTCCGGGATTCAATCGCTTTGCTTGTTTTACATAAGCTTGAGCCGCCCTCAATTCTTCTTCTGGGTTTGACGCTGTCTGACCTAGGCCAACCCCTTCTTTTATGATTTTTCTTATAGTCTCTTTTAGAAACTCTTTTGTTATCTTTTTAGTCATTGTTTTGTTCTCCTTTAGAATTTTTGACTCTGCAATTTTCATTATTATATAGTTATCTTTGTCATTGAGTGTGTCTTCCCAATCTCTAAAGCACATGTTTCCTTCTAGGTAGGCTTCTTTTTCCATGTTACGCATGTGACCATTATCCTGAGTGTATCCTTGTCCCATTTCCCCACACTTTTCAGAAGAGAGATCTCCTCTAAGGTTTTGAGTGTGGTGAACTAATTCGTGAGCATATGATCTAAGTATGTCTTTTGGATGCCGGTTGTGAGTGAAAAGTGTAACGGCTTTTGCTTGCGGATCATAGTGAGCCGTCTTTCCGAGCATCTTCTTAGAATTATCAGAATCGTCTCTAAGAAATAGCTTAGGAGGGTGCTGAAAACCCATTCTTTTCTTTGCAAAAATAGTGAGTTTACCTATAAGTGGCTTTAATTGATCAATCATTGTGCATATAAACCTCTAACATAAATAGTTTTAGGTTTTTTGTTTGCCGAGAAAAGTTCTGTAGTAACTAGTTGTAGTTTGGCCTCTGAGGTTGAATGGACCAAAAGTATACATTCGGAAAGGCGCAAAGCCAGCGTCGATGGCTGTTCCAGTGCCGGTACTTCCAGACTCTGCTAGAACAGAAGCTGAAAGGTGGATTGTGTAATCTGGTCGAATGTCATCATTTTGAATACTCATGTAATAAATAGATTAGATGAATTCTTTATCACCTGAAAACATAACATCTATATTCTTATCAACTTCTATCTCTAACTTACTGGACAACCATGTCTCTATATCTTCTCTTGTTTTGAATTCATAGAGGTTGGGACCATCATAAAGACACCAGGAGCCGACTTCTTCAAGGACATCCATCTTATTGAATACTACCTTGCTGGCCCCATTGATGCGCGTTGCCATCTTCAACATATCGTAATCAAGCCAGTTTATTTGCCTAGGTCTACCTGTTGTTGCGCCAAACTCTTGCCCTACTCTTCGTATATCTTCAAATACCTCATCTGGCCCTTCAAAATCCTTTGCACCTACATATGTTTCATAAATTTTAGCGACACCCCACACATCCCGTACAGCTCTGGGAGGGACGCCATTTAGAAGAGCAGACCCTGCAGTGCAGTGTGAAGAAGTTACATAAGGATAGTCTCCCCAGTCAACGTCAAGACCAAAACCTTGGGCTCCTTCGAAAAGAATCTCAATATCATTGTAATCTTCATTTTCGTATAATTCATGATACATGCTGATTATATATGGCTGCAATCTTGGGTCATCGAGGGCCCTCACTCCCTTCCTGCCGTATTTATCTCTGTAAGCCGGCCCATTACCCCTCTTAGTTGTTCCGATGGCTTCGTCCTTACCATCTTCCGCTCTGTGAAAGTCTGTAATAAGATGGGCATTCGTAGCGACATGAACTAGTTTCTTGGCAGGTATACCCTCATCTTCTAATTCTTGGATTTCTTTTAGAAATGTATCGACGTGCACGACACATCCGGGACCAATAATCGACTTGATTCCAAAAAACACACCACAGGGGATATGGTGCGTTACGAATTTCTTGCCATTATGATAAATGGTGTGGCCAGCATTACAGCCGCCGTTATATCTAATAACATGAGTGTACTTATTTTCTCTACAGAGCGCGTGAGCAATTTTTCCTTTTCCGCAGTCTCCGTACTGGAGATCTACGACAATATCAGCAATCATTTAGTGTCCTTTCTGTGACTACTGATACAGTATACAGGTTATTTTCTTTCTTTTAAAAGCCTTTTAGCAGCTTGTGGGTTTCTCATAACTAATGTCAAGTCTTCCCTCATTTCAGTTATTTTCCTTTGCATTATTCGAAATTTCAAAACAACAGCTGCAAAAGTCACTAGAAAAGCTATATCTATTATCATATTCATATTCATCCAATCAAAAAAATTCATTTATACGTCCTCTATATCCACGTCAACATCACCATCGTCTTCTTCATTAGATAAGTGATCCCAAGGTGCAGGCGAGTCGGGGTTCATTAAGCTCTGTACATCTGCTAGAGGGTGACCTTCGAATTCCATGTGGTCGCCATCTTCTCTTTTAGAGAAATAATCTTTTATCTCTTTGAGTAGTTCGTCTATTATATTCATACTTGTCTCTCCTCAATAAAACTCTTCCAAACTTTAGAAGCGTCCATGTTTCTTTTTGACTCAAGTGTAACCGACATCATTTTATCATATGATTCGATTTTTATAGTGGAAAGCTTCTCTAGCCAACCGGCATTTCGAAGCATCTTGAAAGCTAAATTTTCTGGTGAGTATATTCCTTCATCATCTAATCCAGACTTTCTCATCCTTGCTATTTTTTCTTTGATCTTTCCGGAATATTCATAAACTTCTTTATATTTTTCGTCTTTGTACAATTCGAACAAATGATCTATAGATTCTGCTAGGGCCATTGCCTTCTTTTCGGAAGTTCTCATGTCAATATCTGGATCTAACTTTACAGGAGCCGCTAACCACCTTTCAAGTTGTAAAGACCAGATTCCGTTTGCTTCATGAGATTCTATAGAGTCTTGAAAATATATTTCAACCTCTTTTCCAGCAATAATTATGTTGTGCTTCTTGTTCCAATTGATTCTGGTCTGATCTAACATTTTTTTAACCAAAGAAACGTCCTCATTAATCTTACTGAAGTCATATAATATGTGTAAATCAATATCTGAGTTTTTGTGCCAATTGTAAGATGATATTGAGCCTGTGATGATCACATCTTCTTCTTCTACATCTAATTCTAAGGATTTTATCACTTCATCTGCGATTTGCACTAATTTTCGAGCTACAATCGGGTTTATTGAGTTGTTTTTCCATATTTTAGGAAACAATGTAGGTTTTGGCCGTAATGTTCCGCTAAATTCGTTTTTGCCTAGTTCAATTTCAATCATCTTCCATCTCCAGTGCCTTTATCGCCATTTTCTCGAACTTTCCATTTGCATCGAGGTCTTCTTTATTAAAAAAACGAAATCCAGTGTGTTCGTGACTAATTTTTATCGGTTTATCCGTATATGCACATGTAAAAAATTGGATGTTCTCCAACTTGTCCACAAAACTGCATTCTCCGATGTCTAAAGTAGTCTCTTCTTTGACTTCTCTCTTTAGGCCGACCATCAGGTCTTCTCCAACTTGAATGTGTCCTCCTGGTAGGTCCCATTCGCCTGCAAACTTGTCTACATAGTTTGATCTCTTTAAGAAAAGCACCCTTCTATCACCGTCGATGATAATTACCTTTGCTACACTTCTGGAATCATTTGGCACTATTTTTACTCTTATCATTTTACGGTCTCCGACCACAAATAACTAGTTTCAAGGTTCTATATTGTCCAAAACTAGTTTGCCGGAATCATAGATATGCATTACAGGTTTGAAATTTGATTCTTCGATTCTGTCCATTAGTTGAAATGCATTTTGAATGTTAGATAGTTCTACGGTAAGCACTTTGCTGTTCCATGCATTCATTTTACTGACCAGCACCCCACATTCCTGCAGTGCCTTGAAATGATTACCTGCGTCCCAAATAACAAGCACAACACCAAAAGGATGAAATGTCTCAATCCAAATGTCCATCATATCTTCCATAGATAATGAATACACTTGCTGGTAAAATTGTTTTGATTCTTCTATTTTTCTCATTTTGAATGTTTATCCGCTATTGTTTGTGAGGCCCATGCGTCCGGTTTGAGGCGATAGTCGACACCAAAGCCCTGTACGTACCCCTTTAGCATGTCGGAGTACTTAGAGGTACCATTATTGGCCCCAAATGGGCTTACGTCGAGGTGAAGTTCGATGCTTGACGGATCGAAGTGGTATTCGTCCATCAACATTGCTGCAATCTCGACTGAACGTCTGGTTTCCTCGGTTATTCTAGAAACTAAATTTGAATATTGATTTTTTGGAACAAAATCTTTGAAAAAGAAATATCTGCCACCCATTTCTCCACCGTGAAGACAGAGAGCAGTGGCAAAGCATGTTTTTTGTTTGGATATAAAGGAATCGGAGCCAATAAATAATTTTGACCCTTTGAGAATGTATTCTCTAGAAAGGTTGAGTAGTTCGTAGAAGTCTATGTCCTTGTTACTTCCAGTTACCCACTTCTTTTCAACGATGTGTTTCATAACAGCATCATATCACATATTATGCCTTTTCTCTAACTTCTTTCAGCTTTCTTAGTATCTCTTCACCTACAGATTGGTTCTGCCCTGCCAAGTCTAGTACATCTTCGAACAGCTCTAAATCTCTTACTAAGAGCTTTGCTAGTTGTATTGCAGTGTCCCTAGTTTCGTCTTTGACTAATTCGAGAGATAAAGACTTCCAGTCTTCTATGTAGTCTTCTTTTGGTTGCTCCTCATCTCTTACAGAAGAACCATATGGATATTTTGCATATCCTTGGCCCGAGTTCTCACTTAGAACTTCTTTTACTAATTCTCTAATATCTAATTTGCTCATTTGTTTTGTTCCTTTTTGTTTATGTGATTCGGTTCTGACAATCTCACCGGATTGGGATCCTATTTTTATGTCTGCTCTGCCATCAACGTTTTGGATACTCATTGCAGCTGTAAATATTTTCTGTATGTCTATTTCTAGAACTTTAGCTTCTTTGCTTATCGCGCCAAAAGAAGCGGTTATATATATGTTGATGCCCTTTCTTTTTATGGAGTTGAATTTTGGTGTAGTTCCGCTTTGATTTAGTTGGAACTTCCTTTTTCCAACCTGTATTACTCCATCTTTGATAAAACTACCGACGTTGTAAAATTTTACATCGACGACGCCGCTGCCTAAGTCTAATTTCAAAGGTCTGTTTAATAACTCCACATTTTCAGGCAATTTAGAAACGATGCCTTTACTTTGCGGACTGGGAGTTGGTTCTGGTGCAGGCTTAGGATCCTCTTTCTCTTTTCTTTGATGGTCAACTATTGCATTTATTGAGTAAGATATTGCTTTTGATATTCTTTCCCTGGCAGCTACCGAAGCCCCGTCACTCCCAGTGATATTTTTTCTATCTTCGTCTAAGAAATTTTTTCCAATTTCAGTAATCGCTGCAGGGCTTTTTAGAATAGCATCTATCAAAGACCTTTCAAGAGGATGGTTTTGTAACGCTGCCTTTGTTTTGGCCAAAATTTCTCTGATCAATGTTTCTTTGTCTTTTGGCATAGGAGTGTTAGGATTTGCATAAAGATCATCACTAAATCTTCCAACTGCCTTTTGAATAAGAGCTTCATCTATTTTCTCATTGGAATCTACCCAATCCAAAGATACATAAGCTACTGTTGCTAGTCCAAGTCCACCAACACTATATTGTATGCCGGCTCTCAATGTGTTTGTGAATATTCCAGAAATCGTCTTGTTGCGCAACGCATTTAGCTCTGTGTTTACAGCTAAAAGTCTTTTTCTGGTCTCTTTCATTTGTTTTTCGAACTTCTTTGGATCGGCAACGCCAGATTCCTTAATGGAAGCATTTATGGTTTTCAGACCAGTATCATAACCTTCAGTTTGAAGAACTACTAATAGTTTATATTCCTCTTCTAGCTTTCGATGTAGGGCCTTTTGGAAGGGGTCGTTCACATCGATAATTTGATCCATGGGCTCTTGGCCATCATTTAGATTTTTCCATATTATTCGCTGAAGATCTTCAGCGTTATCAGGTACCTCTTTGAACTTTTCTAAATCTTGAACGGCTTTTTTCAATTCACCTAGGCTTTTTTCAGCCTCTACGACTGTCTCTCTTGATAATTCTAATCGATCAAGCATTCTTCTTTTGTTGAGGAATTTTTGAGGTAAATTGCCATTATCATCAATCTGTGACAACAATTTTTTCATTCTTTGGTAATCTTTAGTTCTTCTTATGGTTTCATATTCTCGCGCCAAAGATTTTGACAGGGTTTCTTTTAGTCCAGCGTTATATCCGTCCATTTTCTTTAGCAAATCTTGCAGGACTAGTGCTTGTTCTTTTGTCAGATTATCAGGTACTCCAGTTAAGTGATATACGATATCCCCTGTATTCCTGTTCATGGCTAATCCAAGTTGAATATCTTGAAGACCGTCAGTTTTTTTCAAATCTGCAACTGCAGCGGTGAGAGGTTTCCATCCATCATCGCTTTTGGCTATTTCTCTTATTATCTTACTTGCTTTTCGATCGCTCACGAAAGCTTTGAAAGCTGGCACCGCATTGTCCTTCGCGGTATTATATAATCCTCTTATGGAACCCCTGGACAATTTCAAACCTCTCGATACAGCAAAAGCTCCGAAAAGTCCATAAACAAAACAATCTGCATCTGCTTGTGTTGGAAATCCCAAAAGCTCTCCAGAATTATAAACTCTTTTTGATGCTTCGAAAGCATCCTCGACCGTCTCTTTCACCGCGTTGCCAGGATCCTCAAATACCCCCATGGCTTTCTTGATCTTTGCTAGTGTATCTTTCTCATCTTGAAGTTTATTATACTCATCGATAATTTTACTTGCCGCGGCGGTACCAAGCACCGTAGTACCAGTGATTGCCAAAACGCCACCATAGATCTTTTTCTTAAGGACCCACAAGCTAAATTTCAAAAAGCTTTTTGAGATTCTTTTCAAACGCTCCAGTCTGGACGTGTCCACGGGTGTAGGATTCCCACCGGCCTTCGTCGCCGGTGAAAGTCCGAGTAACCTATCAAGCCGCGACATCTTTCCGAGAGTTTTCGCAGTTTTTAGAAAGCCGGTATATATATCATCCCCAGCCTTTCCAAATATCGCGCCGGCTACACCATACATATTTGAGCATTCTCTTCCTTTCTCTATATATTTTTCCCAATCAAGTTCTGTTAAAAGTTCTATGTTGGTCGCGACACCCTGGCCAAGTTGTTGTTTGATATTGCTAAGTGGGTCTTTGACCACCTCTTGTCCTATTGGTTTCTCATCTTTCTCGTCTTTGTCATCGAAGAAGCTTTTTTCTTCGATATCCGGCCCTGCGTATTTAGTTATGTTTATAAATTTGCCAGTATATGGATCATATGATAGACCTTTCTCACCAGCTTTGAAAAGTTCAGCAGCAGAAACTCTTCTAATATTCTGTTCATAAATTATTTCTATCATGAGTTGGTTCACATGTTCAGATAACATAATTTTATTTTGTATTTGACTTCTCATCCTCTAAGTACCTCCATAACCTGTCCAAGTCTATCCATGTGCCACGCTCTTAGAACTGGTGGCATGGTCGGGTCCTTTAGGGCCTTGGAAGCCTCTATGAAATAGAAAGAAAACAACTTTACAAAATTATGAAATTGTTTCACAACTTCTGTTTTGACTCCATCAACGGAATTGGTCTTAGGGTCCATCTGTTTCATTCTTTGCTCCAAGATCGCTGCTGCAGTGGCCACTATCTTGGCAGTTTCGTCTATTGCACTAACCAGTTTGGTATAGCTTGCACTGTTATATGCGGTTTTATAAAATAACTCTCTGCGATCCTCTCGTATTGCAACCAACTTGTTCGCAGCTGCAGTTGGATGAGCGACGACGTCGAAGGCCATAGAAATCCGGTGTGAGTCATATTCTTTTAGATACCTTGTTGAAATATCTACAATATACAAAGGTCTGTGTATCCAAGCCGCCGCATCCGGTGAGAGTCTCATATTTTTCCATTTAGCATAATAAGAATTAAAAATATTCTTTGTTAGATACTCTTGTTTCTTGTTTATATATTCTGCGCTGGGTTTGTCTCCATATATTTTGGATATATCATCTATTAGTGTTAGTTTTTCAAACAACAAATTAAAGTGAGCTATTAGATATTGCCGAACCTCGTGTACATTTTTTGCGTTGGAAATAGTTTTCGGCGCCACAAACTCTTTTGCTTTATCAACGGCATAAAAAGCAGCCATCGTTGCCGCGGCTTTGGCAACAGATTTAGCGGTGTCAACGACACCTCCGACGACCTTCTTCGCGGTGTCATATCCGGGGACGGCTGCGCTCAAAGCAGTATCGACAGTATCAAGCGGGTTCTCGCTTATGGTATTTTCCCGTATATCGTCTGGACCAGACTTCTCAAACAACTTCTCATCTTTTTTCTTTTCTATCTTCATTTTTTGAATGAATCTCGCAAGCTCTTCTACCTTGTCTTCAATTTCATTATTAAAGTCACCAGTACGCAAAGGGTGATCAACACCAGATTCTGCCTGTATTTTTGATAATTTTGCCAATTCTTCAAGCCAGGATATAAGCTTCTTTTTATCTGAAGGGTCTCTACTGTTATACCAAGAAATTTCTTGTGTATTATTGCAAATAGATTTACAATCTATATTGTAACTTGCTCCAACCGGTTTGCCATTTGGAGATAATCTTATATTTTCAAGAGAAGCATTATCAACACCCCTTAGGAAGGATCCAAGTTGTTTGGCTGATTGACCCAGACCCACCTGGTAAAATTCACCAGGCTTTCTTTCTAGTGCTTCAATATTTTTATTTTCATAACTCTTAATGATCTCTAGAGCTTTCTTGGCGAATTCCCGCTCCTGTACTTCGACGATTTGATAAGATAAATTCCTGACAGCATCAATTGTTTTATCTATTTCTGTCAAAGTTTCAGTGCTTTGATCCTCGTGATACATAATGGTTAGATCATATAAATCGGAGATACCTTGAGAAAAATCTCTGTAGCTTTTATTTCTACTCCTCCACAAGTTCATAAGCTCATAAATACCATAATCAGCTAGAACATCGATAGAAACATTGAGTAAAAAGTTTTTTATTCCAGTCAGGCCGAGACCTTTGGTAATCATATCAGCGCCAACTCTAAATTGAATAATGTTTTTTAGAGTTTCTATGACAACACCACGGGCGTTCTCTCCTTGGATATAAATTTCTTTCACTCTTTCCAGTGACTTAACTAGTAATTTTTGATAGTGCTTGTCCAGTGCATCGACGTCCCCAAACGGAGAGTACTCTTCTTTTACTTTTTTCATCAAAGCCGCGGCAACTGTATTGTATTTGTCTTTCTCTCCGGTCCATGGAAACTTTGATTCGGCGCCGTAATCATTATATATTTCTTCTAAATCCGGCAGGCATGCTAAAACATACATTTGTATCATAGAGACCACGTCAGATCCACTTATTTCTGGCCACTTAGAAGCGTCAAAAAATTTGGAGTCTATATATGAGCTTTGATACAGATCTGCAAATCCTAAACTCTTTAGGGCTGACTTTGTCGCACTAATCATATGTTCTCTCGCGTCGGCCAACTCTTCCTCATCACCATTTACAATTTTTGTATATGTTGATTTTCCGAAACGAAAACTCTTATAAAGCTTGTATTCTGGATTAGGAGGTAAAGAGTAATCAATCCCGAAGACCTTCGCAATATCTTGTATCAAACCATGAATGGCGGCTTCAACCTTAGTATTTGGTCGAAGACCTGACGTCATCCTTTTCCGGTCAGGGCCCATATTTGGTTCTAGCATTCGGGACGTGAAATCCTGAGTTTCACCTTTTCCAACGTTTTTGTCTGAGAAGTCTCCTATATCGGTTGTTAGGAGTCGTAAAGATAATCTAAATTCTTTTTGCTTTTTTTGAATTGCTGCAAAATGTTCTACCTCTTCCATTATAAATTCCGGAGAACTAATGAGGACTCTGTTTATTTGACCCGCGGGATTCTGCAATGTACGAAAAATATCTAAAATTTCAAAATCGTACTGGCGCCATTTCGCCGCAAGCTGAGTGCCTAAATCTTCTATCTCTTTTTCGGTACCTATCATAAGTTCACGGAAAAGATCTTTTACTTTTTTTGAACCAGTTCGAATCAGCTCCTGGGCGTCTTCTTTTCCTTTTTGATCAAGATCCCCAAGCATGCCGCCTGGTTCCATACTGGGGCCATCCTCATTCAGCATGAGCCTTACTTGTTCTTCAAGAAATTTTTTATTTACATTGTTTGGTTTCATGGTTTATTTATTATTTCTCTTTTGATGTTAGGTCATATTTTTCTAGGTATCCCAGACGATCATCAAAACCTTCGTCTTCTAAGTCTTTCATTTGCTTTTTCACTGGTCCGTAATCCATTACATCATTATAAGCTTTTTTGATCAATTTTTTAAGCTGATTGAAAATTTGTCTCCTGTGCAAGAGATTGGCTCTCTTTTTATCCACCTCGGATGTGCCGTACATTCCATCTTGTACATCTTTAATTATTTTTTCCCATCTAGGGTCAACTTCCTGCGCGCCGTTGAGCATGATTTCTAAAATAGATTCTATTGAATAAATCATCTCACGTCTTCGATCTTCATACTTCTGCGGTTCTCTTCCCAGAGGTGTCTTTCGGGCGCCATCTCGGGCCTTGAGTGCTTCACTAATAACTGAGCTTCTTATCTGGAGATCTTTTATTTTCTGATCATCGAGATCCAACATGTTTCTTATTATTTCTTTTCTATCGCTATTCGGAGCCTTTTCTTTGTAAAACTTATCCAATTCTCGAATCAAAGAAACTATAAATAACCTAACAGCTCTGTTTGGCAGGTTTTGAAGTTTGTATCGTGAGTCAATGTTTGCTTGGAATAAAGCATTGATTCTAAGTTCCGCCATATTGTCTTCAACTGCTTGTGCGTCTAGACCTTCCTTTTCTGCTATTGAGTATGCAGTATCCCCTTCGCTTCCTGGTTTCATTTCTTTATCAATTTCATCTCCAAAAGGAGTGAATGGTTTATCTTTATCAGACACATCTTCGTCTGGATCTAATTTTGCTTGATCCGGGGTAAAGTTCATTCCTTGGACCTCTGGGTCTTTTGGAGCTATCGTGTTTATGAACTTCTCAAGATTATCTATGTTGCCCTGAGCCGCATCCGAATCTTGAGAAAGCAAAGCCTTCTGTATAAAATTATCCTTTCTGGACATAACTACAACACCGATCATCGCTGCAGCCGCCACAGAAAAAACTTTTTTGGGATTCCTTCCTATAAAAGCTGCTACTTTTTTACTGATATCTGGATCTGAAATTCTATCACCTAGCTGGTCTAGTGCATCAATTATTACTGTTTCTTCTCTGGCCGCTTTTCCGGCTTTGATCCGGGCCCGCATATCTCCCACCCAACTCATGTCTCGGCCGAAATCTTTTGGAATAAGATCATCTAAAGGTGTTTCAGAATCTATAAATTTTTTAACAGGAGCTTTTGGCACCGACATAGGTTGAGTTTTCCCTGGACCTACTGGAGCCACTTGTGCAGTTGGAGCATCCGGATCCGGAACAGTTCGCCCGGTCTGCATAGTCTTATCAGCGTCACCTAATTGGTTAGAACCTAACTTTTGAGTACTATCAGCGTTCTTTGAGTCGATGGGCAAAGTGTTGCCTGTTTGCGGCTTTACAACCTGAGTATCTCCTGCCACCGGCGCTGCTGGGACGTCTGGTGCTGTTGTCGCTACTGTTTTGTCAGCATCCATCTTCTTTTTCAGCATTTTTCTTGCTTTATTTCGTAAATTTCCAGGTATTCTCGGCGCTTCTGTGAGGGAGGATTCTGTTTTGGTTACATATTTCCTCCATTCGTTCAATATTTCTGTGATGTTGTTCATTTTAGGGCCCCTTTTAGATTATATTCTCTATAAATAGTTTTGTCTAGCGTAAAGAGTGATCCCTTTTTGATTCTCTCAACCGAATAAGGAGGTTCTTCTTTAACTTGAGCAATCTTTCGAAGCGAACTTGAGAATCTGCGTCAATATAAAGAACTTGTGGTTTTTTGTACTCGCCGTTGATCAACAGGTCGTCAAAATCGTAAAATTTTGTCTTTGTGTCACTAGCAAAAGCAAAAATTGGGAACAAAAGCAAGAAAATTATTGTTTTTTTCATTTTTCAAGAGTCCCAAAAACAATCGCAGGGATCGTATCCACATTTATCACATTTATTGCTTTCATAAACGTAAGGATAAACAGTTTTCACATATTCATCGATCAAAAGTTGAGAAATTTCATCTTTCAAATCTTCGTAGTGGCCTGGTTCGATAGAATTCTTCATCTCTCCAAGGTTTCTCCATGCTTCTTGAACAGTGAGACGTTCCTTTTCCAAATCTATGCAAATTATACACATTTTACATCTTTCCTATAGGGGTTCCTGGATCCTCTTCTTGGTCAGAAGGTAGCTCATCATCGTATTGCTCGTCCGGGTTCAGGACACCGACAGTCAACATCATATCAGCGACGTCTTCTGCCTCTGGTAGAGCCTCTTCTGGGTGGTTGTCCGAGAATCTATTAACAAAAAGGTCTTCTAATTCGTCATACATCATGTTGTGAAGCTCAAGTTCAGTGTATTGGCGCATAATATCCTCAACAGCAGCTGCTTTGGCGGCTTCTTCGGGTGATTTGTCTCCTTCTTCTCCTGCAACATCTTGCTTCGCGCTGAACTTGGGTTTGTTTTTATCATAATCAAAGTAAGGATTAGGTCCTGGGGTAAAATCAGGGTCTCCAAATTGTGCTTCCTTCATAGTTTTTCGAAAGTTTTCCATTATTAGCTTCATGTTTTTCATTTTTTGTTCTCCAATATTTCAAAAAGTGCTTTGCCGATCTCGCCGGCACCTATAATTAGTCCAGAATCTGGGCCACCATCGTCAAAAGTAACGATCATTGAGGGCACAGAACTGATATCGCAAGACTTTGCAAGAAATCTTACCCATCCCTGGTCCATGTTTAGGATAAGAACACGACTTCTCCACCCAGAACTGATGATCACGTCTCTTAGAATATGGCATGCCTCACACCAGTCAGCAGAAAAGATGATAAAGTCGGGCCTTTGCTCGTCTGTGAGTGCTTCTCTCAAGTCTTGCTCGCTATTCCAGTGAGGATTGGCGTGAAATTCGACTACGCCATTGTACATTGTAGTAATTTCAGCGTTTCTTTTCTGTTCGGGAACACAAGAGAGAAGAAAAAGTAGTGGTATTAAGTATTTCATGCAACGTTCATGCCTTGAATCATCCCCGGCAGCGCGTTTTTGATCTGTTCTAACGCTGCAAGCGCCACTTCTC
>Ga0098050_1000016_pt1 | contig 79570 bp, 50 predicted proteins | sample 14_taG_FD_77070 | JGI IMG/M metagenome (GOLD analysis project Ga0098050, IMG submission 77070) | Marine viral communities from the Subarctic Pacific Ocean - 14_ETSP_OMZ_AT15311 metaG | ecosystem: Environmental > Aquatic > Marine > Oceanic | place: Pacific Ocean | collected 2015-01-18
TAACATTGCTATGCCCTTGCCAAACTCGGACCACTCCATATCTCTAAATGTATCAAATGCGTCAGAAACTCCCATCATTGCAATACCAACGCCTGCGGCGGCTACACCAAATGCGGCCATTCCTACAGCACCCGCTCCAAATTTACCGCCTGTCTTAAGTGCTTTGGTGCCTGTATCACCGCCACCAAACAGTTTACTAGTTAATTTTGATCCTAAACTTTGAACTGGGCCTTTTATTGCACCTGCAAACAATCCTGCAAATGCAGATTTAACCGACTTGTATGCGGCGGCTATTAGGAATGCATTTACAATAGTGCCAGACATGTCAAATACTTCTGCTTTTTTGCCAGTGGCTGGATCTGTCTCAGTATCTGTGTCAACTAAAATGTTTGTGAAAAAGCCTAATACTGATGCCATAGTGTCTAACAACCCAATCACAACTTTAAAAGAAGTAATCCAACTGTCTATTGTGTCTCTAAATTTATCTTCATTGAAACCGTTAATCCACTTAACTAATTCATCTGTTAGGTATGTGATATATGGTGTCAGTTTTTCACTGATTATTGTACTAACTTCGCCTATTTTACTTGATCCGTCTTCGGCTTTCGCAAACAGGTCAGTGAATGCATCAGTGACCTTTCGCAGTTGATCATTTAAGATAGCAAATACTCCACTTTGCTCCCTGTTGAGAACTCTTCTTCCTTTTTCATCTGTCTTTATTGTCTTACCGTCTTCTTCTAGTGCGTAAGTGACGTTGCTGAACCCGTCCATTATCTGAGATAACGGAGTTCCAAACGCGGCGAGAACATTAGTAACAGAACCTGCTATACTGGCGTTAAGTTTATTGAATGCATTATTTACTGTGGCAGAGGCTTTTGCTAATTCGTTAACATCTGTGGCGGCGGTGCCTGCTTGACTTACTTGTCCAATTGCCAATCCAAACTCCTGCCCTAATGCACCCATGTTTTCTACAATGGCTTTCATTTCAAGTTTCTGATTAGCATCGAGACCTTTTATAGCCGCCATTGCTGTGGCTGGGAAGGCTTTGATCATTTCTTCAGCCTCTTCATAACGTCCTTGTTCTTTCAGGGCATTAATCTTGACAATATCCCCAACTAGCTCAGTTCCATTTTGACCATCTATTAACTGTAGTATTTTATTTAATTCTGGGCCGGCATCTGTTCTAAATGCAACTGTTTCCAACATAGCATTTTGTATAGCATTGTTAACACCTTGCGAAAAGCCTGAGGCTCCAAGTTCTGAACCCATCGCCTTAAACGAATTGACAAAGTCTTGACTTCCGGCTCCCATGCCTTGTAATAACAAGGACACAGAAGCATTGTCTGTTAGTGTGGTTCTAGTAGCGCCTCTGATTTCATCAATACTTTTACCTAATATTGCTGTGGCTTTAAGTTGCATTTCATACAACTGTGCAGATTGCTTTGTTTGTTTCATAGCATCTATTTGCTGTAAAACACCAACTTGTCTAAGTATGTCTAAATCTTCATTTAATAACGCACCTAGTTCTCTGAGTTCTAACCCGAATGCCGAACCTGCACCAGTTAATTTCTGAACTTCACTGGTCATCGCAATGAAATTCGATCTACCTGAAACAGCAATAATACCTGCGGCTTCATCAAATGTTTGTGATACTTCTTCAGCACTATAACCCAGCATCTGGAAGGAAGCCGCAAAGTTGGCGGCATTGCTAAAACCACCTCCGCCTAAGTCTAAACTTGTTCCGCCCCTAGAATCTTGTAAACTGGCGCCTACACCTCTAATGGCTTTGCCCATTGTTAACAAAGCACCTGCGAACAGCGTCAATGATGCACCGGCAAATTTTAATGCTTTGGTAAACACCGTTGTTGACTCACCGATAGCCAGACCGCCTGCGCCACCGCCTGAATCTAAGCCTTGAATTGCCTTGATTAGGTCTTTATCGCCTTGAGCATCAGTTTTATTTCCCTCAGCAGTATTTTCGCTGAGTTTTTTCATCATCTCTTTTTGTTTATCAGTTGCGCCTACAAGATTATCTATAGCGTCTTTCATATCGGACAAGGTGCTTTCAGTTGCCCAAGCCGGGGCATTAAATCGTTGTCCGTCTAATTGAATGTCTATATCAGCCATAATATGTATAAAGTACCATTTTAATGATGATAAATACTTTGTGGTTAAGTTAGTATCATCTTTATACTATTTATCCTTTTTATTAACTGGAGTTTTAATATGGCAAATAAGAAAAGTAATAGCCCTTTAGCAGGGTTCTACAGAGCGCCTAAGATGTATACGCAAATACCTACCGGTGGAAAATACTATGATGAGAAAATCATCGATTGGCCAACAACTGACGAATTGCCTGTTTTTCCTATGACTGCAAAAGACGAAATGATTATGAAGAATCCTGATGCTTTGCTGAACGGTGAAGCAGTTGCACAGATTCTAAGTAGTTGTGTTCCTTGCATCAAAGCGCCAAGAAAAATGGTAAGCAACGATGTTGACACATTGTTAATTGCTATCCAAGGTGCTACTTACGGCGATGAAATCAAAGTAACTGCAAACTGCCCTAAGTGTGAGCATGAGAATACTGGTGAAGCCAGTGTAGAAGATTGCTTAGATAGAATGGCAGTTGTTTCAGAGAATTATACATTCGAAACAACCCAAGGCCTATCAATTGATGTTAAGCCGTTCTTGTATGAAAACACAATACAAGCCGGTCTTGCTAATTTTAAATCAACAAGAAGTTTACAAGCACTACAAAAAGTAGAAGACGAAGAAGCTCAATTAAAAGCATTCAACGAAAACTTTATGACTATTGCCGGTCTGAACTTTCAACTTGTAGTAGATAGTGTAAACAGCATCAGTGGAACTTCGCCCGACGGTGAAGCCTTTCTTGTTACCGATGAAGAGAGTATTCAAGAATTCTTAGAAAACTGTGAGGCTTCTATAGGCACAGCAATCGAAGAAAAGATTGGAGAAATTAATAAAATAGGAATCAATAAAAAGTTTAGTTTACAATGTGAGGAATGCGAAGAAGTTTACGAGACTGAAATTGCATTTGATCCTGTAAATTTTTCCACGGCTTCTTAGCAAACGCAAAACCAGAGGCTATTCTTGAGTTAATTAACAGACTCCGCAAAGAAGCCGATATCCTAGAAAAAAGCCTAATAGAAATCGCAGTATATAGTGGTGGCAGTATTTCTTGGCTAGAAACTCAGATGATGTCTTTATCAGAAAGAGCAATCGCAGTAGAAGTAATTAACAAGTACAACAAAATCAAGTCTGGCAATCTCACAGACGAATTTTAATAGATAATCCTAACAATAGTAAGAGACACTTCGTGTCTTTTCAATCTACATTCGTTCGTTCGTTTCACTCACCTCACTCACTTGATTGAAACTTTTTTAAAAAGTAATTATTAAGTAACATCGATTTCATGCAGATATCGAGGTCATATGAAGCCTACCTAAGTGGCTCCATATAAAAAATCGACCTCATGCGAGTATGCGTCGGACGTAAACGAAGACAGGTATTTATGTTTTGCACTTTGTTTGGCTCTGACCTTACCACACCTGTGTCGATTTTTAATTCCAACTCGCTTCAAGATGGAAATACAAAGTATTGCAATAACTTTTCAACTATTTAGACTTAACAAATGTTTCTTACCATTGGGTAGACATTTTAGCATCCGGCATCACCGGGTAGTGTTAAGAATCGCATAACAACCAATGCATAGGCTTACCATCTCACATCAGAATGGATTTCGCAACGGAATAATAGTTGGCCCGTCAACCGTGTGTGTTGTTTGTATGTTTTAAGAGTTAGACTTTGTGTCTGAGAATGCCATGTTTGTATTGTTCAACTAATAGTTATCGGTCTTTCAATCCTTCACGTAAGATTTTTGAACCACCTACTCTAACATTGATAATACCATTGTAGTAATCGTCTGTAAGGAGCACTTTTCTATCAAATTGCTCTTTTGCTTCTAAGTAACTTGCAACACCTCGGCTGGGGCAATAATGCAAAATTTCTCTTGTAAATTGATCTTCTCCTAGCTCTAAGACATCTGCATTTAGATGATCAGAACTGCCCCAATAGGTTTTCCAGTCACTTTCTTTGTAACCTCGTCTTTTATTTTTTTTGCCTTTTAAGGGAGGCTTGGTAGTTTTGAACTTAGCAAGTTTCTTACCAACGTACATCATGCCGTTTTGCTTGTTTGTGATTAGGTATACAAATGCTTCACAATCCTCTGGAAGTGTTTCTACTGTTTTACCGTTAAAAGTCCATTGCATAGTTATGTAAGATATTCCGTGTCAGTGTTGTAAGCAGTAAATCCGCCTTCCTTAACTACTGTTAGAACATTATTTACACGGCCTACTAGTTCTTCCTTATGAGAAATGAGTAGAATGTTTTTGCCTTGCTCTCTATTCATCTTTTTTAGTATTGCTAGAGCGTTCTCTACGCCTGTTGTGTCCATTCCGCTGTCAATAAGCTCATCTACACACATCAAGTTCATAGGATGATTAAGACTTTCAAAAATATCTCTAAATGCCCATGATAGTCCTAATATAAGTCTGTTACGTTCACCTCTACTTAAATTATCAAAGTCTAAGTCTCTGCCGTATTCTGTTATCTCAACACCTAGATCACTTGCAAACTTAACATCATGAGGTAAGCCTAGTTTATCTAAGTAATATGCAAGTCTATGATTTAGATATGCAATGTTTTGATCAATAATTCTCTTACGAATAAAACTGTCTTTGCTTGTGAGCAACTTGTATAAGAAATCTTGATGATCTTTTAGTAATGTTAATTCGTTAATAGTTTCAAAGTCAACTTCTTGCAATCCTGTTTCTTGCAGAGTATGTACTTGCTCATCGTAAGGATTAACGTCCTCTGTCTTTTCTTTTAACTGAGACGCTAGTGTTTCTAGATTATGCTTATGCTCTAATGCACTTTCTAAGTCGTGATAAAATGTGTCTTCTATACCTGGTATTGTCCCAACTTCATTGAGAGCCAATTCTAAGTCAACAATGCGTTGTTCTATCTCTTCTTTGTATCTTACTTCTTCAGCAAGTTTATCTTCTAAGTCTTTTGTGTATTCTTCGTGAGTATCTAGGTGTGCAGTACTTTGTTCACATGCAGGACAAACGCCCTCCTTTGCCTTTTGCACATTCCCTTCTAGTTCTTCTATTTTGGTTATGCTTCTATTAAGCGATGTAACAGATCTAGTATGGTCTGTTTTTAATGCTGTAGCAGTTGCAGATTGCTCGGCAATAAGCGAGTTATCTTTGTGTCTTCTTATCTCTACATCTATGTCCATTTCCATTAGTGTACTAATTGATTCGGTCATATTTTCAATTTTTTCTGTGTGAGTTTTATGCCAGGCCTTGCCTCGCATTGTAATCTCTTGTATATTTTTCTGTATACGTTTGTTACTAGCCTCTGTGGCATTAATTTTAATTTCTTCTTCTTTAATCTTATCCCTACTATCTTTAACTAGTTCTTTGAGTACTTCTGCCTTCTCACTAAGTTCGGTAATGCCTAACAACTGCTCAATCATTGCACGTTGGTCGTTATTCTTCATACCAAGGAAAGGTTCTGTATAGGTGTTTAGAGCAATTAAATGCTTGAACATTAAGTGCGGGAAGCCAATAATTTTCTCTATTTCTTTTTGTGTTTCTCTACTATCACCTTGCTGTTCTTGGTCTTCTTTTTCAGTACCGTTAATAAACAACTTTAAGGTATTAGGACGCCTGGCCCTTTCAATCCTATAGTCTATGCCCTTAATCTCAAAGTCCACAGTAACAATCATGCCTTTACCGTTTGTTTTGTTAATTAAGTTATCTCGTCTAATATTTGTTAATGCTTCACCGTACAATGCATAACTTAATGCATTAATAATAGTAGTCTTGCCTGTGCCATTCCTACTACCATCGCCGCCCATGTCTAAGTTATGACCTAGTACCAAGGTCAAATTAACATTATCAAAATTTACTGCTTGAGTTTGAGCACCAACGCTCATGAAATTCTTTGCAGATACATTTTTAATCTTTAGCATAGTTTAAGTTTCTATTCCGTTATAGATATCAATAAGTCGTTGCCTATCAATTGTTGTAGAGTCAATGGTTTCTAATTGTGTAATAACAATTTGATCCACACTTTCAAATTTAATCTCGCCGCCTTCGTATGCTTCTTCCTCTTCTTTGATTGGTATGAGTTGAAGCTCTCTAACATTATACTGCTCTGCAAACTTTTCTCTAATAAAGTTTGCTTCTTCGTATGAAATGCTAATGTCTAGTTTTACTCTCGCATAAGTATATTCGTCTAATAGAGACTCATGCTGATCAAGTAACTCTTTGAGTGTAAAAGATTTATACTTAGGACATTCTAGCCAGTTTACATATTGAGGTTCTTTGCCCCACTCTAAAAACATAGCACCACGATCAACATCGCCTACATCGGCATAGTTATGTGGGAAAGCATTACCGATGTAATGTATATTATTCTTATATTGTCTTTTATGAAAGTGTCCGCTAAACACATAATCAGGTTTTGATAGCATCTTATCATTTATGCCACCGTGGTCTGGCATTTCTACTAATGCATTCATCTTAAAGTATGGTAACTCCAAGTGTGCAAACATGTACTTACATTCCATATTAGCAACTTGTTTATATTCGTCGCCACATAACCAAGGAATAATTGCAACATCGCCTTCAAGAAAATGTTCATCAATCATCACAATGTTTGGTAAGTCTCTAGCAAACTCGATGCTGTTTAGATCACGTTTTTCTCTGTAGTATAAATCGTGGTTACCTAATATAACATAAACTTTTTCAAATGCATCATTTAACTTTTTTAAGTCTCTGATACTTTGATTCATAGTTGCAATGTTTACACTTGCTCTATGATGATGCCAGTCACCTAGGAAAATACATGTTTCTGCATTTCTGGCTTTTGCTTCTGCAATAAACCAGTCTATAAATCTTTCACAGTCACTTAAATGTAATCTACTATTTTGTTTTAAGCCGTAGTGAATATCCGTAAAACACGCGGCGTTCTTAAAAAGTTGAGACATAAATTATTCAAAGGCTCCTTCATCGCTTTTGCCGGATTCAATTGATTCACGAAGTATTCTCATTTCATCTTCGTGTTTTATTTGTCTACTATAACTTGGTAAGTGTCCTGTGTCAATCAAAATATCATCCCTAATGCTTTGATTACGTTTCTCTAAGTTTAATACTCTTGTAAAACTGTTAATAACTGCCGCAGTATAATATGCAAAAGGATTATCTGACTTTGCTTCATTGAACTGTAGGCCCACTTGGCTAAGTTGAACTAATGCTTGTCCACGCATTTCGTCTACATAAGTGTACCCACGCCAGTTTGCTCTGTGACTAAATCTCTCTACAAGTTTTAAAAACATTGTGCCTAGTTTGTTTGTGATTCTACCTACACCAGGATTAAATTCTCCATTACTTAGACTGCCTTCCCAGTGACTTCTTGCTACTTCTTTAAGTTCACCGTTTTGAAATGCATAATGTTTGAATGGAGGAAAGTTTACTTTTGCTTTTGTTTCTGCTTCGTTCCTAGGATTCTTTTTCCTGCCTGGCTCTAATGGAATATGATCCATACACATAACTCTAAAAGTTACGTCTTCATCTGAAATGGTGTCCAAGTCAACTGCAAATTCTTTTTGCTTAGGCTTATTTCTGTAGTCTCCTGTGCCGTGCTCTATCATTGCAACTGCATACGCTTCACTTTGTATCCTTGATGCTTGATTTTGTTTTGCTTCGAGAATGGTCTTTTTATTAATACTTTTGACATCGTTTAGTATAATGTCGTTTTGAAAGTATTTCTCATCAGATAGCCAGCAAAAACTCATTTTACTTTTGTGTATCTCTTTGAGAATATCTTTGTTGTTGAGGTAATTAACCTTCTTAGGTGCCGCCATGTGTTCTCCAAAATTACGAATTTAAACAGTTATTATACATTATACTTAACAAAAGTCAAGAAGAATTTGCATTATTCGTGAAAAATTATAACAGTACTTAATAATGTTGATAAATACTACTATAGGAGAAATATATGGGATTCGATAGAGCAAAAAATGCCTTTAACGGGTTATTAAACAATAAAATTGCAGAAGCAAGTAGTAAGTTAGGAAATAAGAACCCTCTTGCAAAAACATTCTTTGATCGTATGGTTGGCTCTGCATTTCCAGGATACGGATTACCATCTAACCCAAACACAAATTTAACAGCAACAGAAATTAATGCTAGACTAGGTGCTTTATTGGCAGAAGCAGAAATAGTTGCTGGAGCCTCTGAAGCTCTCGATACAGACGAAACACTTAAGAATTCTTATGATTGGAGAGCAAGACTTAGACCTAAGAAAGGTGGAGAATCGTTGTTTTACCAAAAAACAACAGATAGCCCTGAATTTGACGACTACTTACTAAGACCTATCGAAGAGTCTGGTGGAATGGTTTGGCAGTATACTCCAACTATTATGTATCAAGCACAAACAAATTACGGGCAGGCACACCACCAAGGCATGAATTATCAGATAAACACTTTTGAAAATTCTGTACCGCCTGCATTGCCTGTTACAGCAGACTTTACTGCAAACAATATTTACGAAGCACGTTATCTGTTAGCAATTTTTACATTTTTAAAGATATGTGGTAAAGGAACATTCGGTGATTCAGCAGTGAAAAGCGGAGATTATGGTAGGCCACCACCTGTGTTACTATTTGAATATATGGGAGATCATATGTTTAATAAAGTACCAGTTGTTGTTACAAGTTATAGTATTTCTCTACCAGATGAAGTTGACTATGTTCCTGTAAAAGTTGGAACAACAGTTACGCATGTACCTACTCGTACAAACATAATGGTTAACTTAGAAGTAACATACACACCACAAAAACTTAGAAGGCAGTTTGATCTTAACAAACTTACTAGCGGTGAAGCATACAAGGATGGATTCATTTAATGGCTACATATAAGAGAAATAGTTTTTTGCAAAATGCAACATACCGAGACAATCAATTTCTAGACGTAAATGTAGGTCTACCAAGCATTGGCAAAAGCATCAATGACGAAACATTTGTAATAACACCTGAGTACGAAGAGAGGCCAGACAAACTAGCACATGTGCTATACGAATCATCTTCATTATGGTGGGTGTTTGCGGCAAGGAATCCGGATATTTTAAAAGATCCGTTGGGAGACTTTAAAGCAGGAACTACTATTAAGTTACCTGCGAGTACTTCTATACAGAATATAACAGGTTAATATGGCCACAGATATACCTAAATATGATGACCCATACGTAGGCGAAGTTTACGGCAACGTTCTCGATAACTTTGCTAACTCTACTTATTACGCAAAATTATACATGCTTAGATCATCATTAAGCCTAGCCGCTCACTCTGGTGTTGCCTCTATAGACCCTTCTCTCACAGGACCGCCCGGAGATCAAGTAATACTTGCACAAACAGGTGTAACTGCCGCAACCATAGACGATATAACTATAGAGTCGCTAACAGCAACAGACGGTCCAAATGCTATTGAATTAAAATTTACTGTCAAGCAACCAGGGGCGGCAACATTCTTAGACCAACTGGCTCTGTCAAGGTTATACTTAGATCAAAAGAATACTGCAATACCGGTGGTGTTTTTAGAAATAGGATTTAAAGGATATACTGGAGATTTCGAAGATGAAGACTCCGAAGAGTCTGGAAAATTCGAATCAGATATTGCTGGACCATATCGATGGAAGTTACACATAACAGATGTTAATGTAGAAGTAAATCAAGGCGGTAGTCAGTACGACTTCACAGCAATACCATCGAAGAGCTATTCGTTTACTAGTCCGTTGTTTAAACTGCCAACAAACTTTGCATCGGTTGGTAAGACAATCACAGAACATGTAACCAGTTTGCAAGAGCAATTAAACACCTACCACAAAGACGTACCAGATCATGCAGTTGCAGATGAAGTTGAGTTTGACTTAACTGGACTTATAGGCAGTGAATCAAATGAAGATGGTACAAATAAGGCAGGTAAAATTACCAATGAGGATTTATATACCAGTGCTGATCAAGATGCTGACGACAGAAATAGACTACTAAACGAAACTTATGCAATAGGCGATGCAGTTGAAGGAAGGCAAGCATTTGTTGATGCTCCATTAGACGAAGGTGAAGAACCTGAGCAAGTTTTTGATCAAGACAAAATCATGGTACCAAAAGATATAACCATAGAAAAATATTTTGCAATCCTGTTAAGCATGAATGAGGAGTTTCATCAGAAAATTTCTAGAAAGGAAACACTTGATGATCCTGGTTCAGAAATTAAAAAAGGCGAGGCATACGTTTATTGGTTTAAAATGACAGCCAATCTCGAACAACTTGGATGGGATAAGAAAAGAAACAAGTATGGCCACAAAGTAACGTTCAAACCAATACTATATAAAAGTTCAAGAGATGATATTATAGTTGATGCCAAAGAAGCCGAGGTTCCTGCCAAAGATTACGAATCAAGAGCTCAGCAAATAGTTGAAAGCGGTGGACTCAAAAAAGCATACAATTATATCTTCACAGGACTTAATGATCAAATAAAAAGTCTCGATATAAAATACGATAACGGTATAGCATTAATTCTGCCACCGTCTGGCGGAGCAATAGGTTCTGCGGCAGTAGTGTTAGCAGAAAAGGCAGGAACAATAAAAGCAGATGAGGATGTAACATTAGACGGTGTAGTAGAAAATCTAATAGAAGCCAAGAAAGAACAAAATGACAAAGACATATTCAAAGACTTCATGGACGGCATTAACAAACTAAAGGATCTTGCAGAGAACGGATTAAATGGTATTGTTGATCAGCTCACTGATGCCACAGGCCTAGACATTGGCATAATATCAGGCGCATTAAAAGACAACAACGAACAAAATCAACAGGCATTAGAAGCGGCATTAGATGCCGCCGACTTAAAGAAGTTAAGAGAACAAAACGAAATCAATAACCCAACCGTTGAATCGTTTGAAGAGTATACAGCAGAAATGAGCCAATACCATTATGCTGTAGATTTAACTAACCCAATGGAACAAAGTAATAGTATAACTGCTGACCAATTAGAAAAACTTGGATACTTAACAGTAAAGGAAGTTCAAGACGCAGGAGCCGAAATATTGCCTAAAACTACGGCCACTGATGCAAGTGGTAAAGACCCTGGCAGTGATGCCGCAACAATTAAAAAAGGTAGTGTTTCTAATACATTGTTTGGATTCATAGCAGGACAACATCAAGCAGACTTGGCGTTTATGTTAGAACTAGATATGACATTGAGAGGCGATCCGTGGTATTTAGGAAATGACGGAGATAAGTCTACTAACGAAGCTCAAGCAAACTATTACGGCGATGATAATCACATATACCTAACTATACGCTCACCAAAAACATTCGATTTGGACTGGAGAGACGAAGATAGTGATATAAATACTGGTTATTGGAGAGGCGACGGTCTGTCAAGATCATTTGGTGGAGTATATAGATTGATCAGTGTAGTAAATTCTTTCTCTGGTGGTGAATACACATGCGAAGTAAATGCCCAAAGAATAGTACCTCCGATACCTAAAGGAACAGCAACGTAATGGCATATAATAGTAACAAACAAAATCAGAGAATGGACCAAGGCAAGTCCAAATACATTGCTAGTATTAGTAAACGTAATCTAAGTTTAATTTACCGGGCTGAAATTTGTAATGTTAAAGATCTAAGTAGATCAGGGCGATTTGAAGTGTTTATACCTGCACTAGATGGCAGTAGAGGTAATACTAACTCACATATACCTTGCACATATACATCACCATTTGCAGGTGGTACCAATGTAGAAGGACTAGGCTTAGATATCAAAGATCCAATTGGCACACAAAAAGCATATGGCATGTGGATGGTACCACCAGATGTAGGTAATGAAGTTCTTGTGGTATTTGCAGACGGTGTTGCCAGTCAGGCATGCATGATAAGTTGTATGTTCCCAGATAAATTAACACACATGGTACCTGGTATGCCAGCAGGAAAAAGTTATTCTGATCCAAGTTTAATGATGCCTGTAGCAGAAAAGAATAGACGTGATGAAAAACCAACACACAACGATGCTGTTAGACCTGCACATTTAGACCTAGCAGAAGGAATAACAGTTCAAGGATTGTTACAAGATCCTCTAAGAGGTGCAGGAACAAGCGGCTCAAGAAGAGAATCTCCAAGTGAAGTGTTTGGTATACTTACCCCTGGACCAAGAGATCCAAAAAACTTTAATAATAGACTAGGTGGACATCAGTTTATCATGGACGATAAACTAACAAATTCATTAATAAGACTTCGTACTAAGGGCGGAGTTCAAATACTGCTTGATGATACAACCGGCAGTATATACATGGTTAACAAACGTGGTAATGCGTGGTTTGAATTAAATGCAAACGGCGATATAAACTTATTTGGACAAGGTTCTATAAACGTAAGATCAGAGCAAAACTTAAATTTACGAGCTGATAAAAATATTAATATTGAAGCAGGACAAAACGTAAACATGAAAGCCGCAGGTGACAGAAAAGCAGACGGGGACTATGCAGGCATTAATATATTAGGAGCATTGGGACTACCACCTAAAGGTATAGGTGGCAATATTAGATTTGAAGCGGCTGGCGAACTGTCAGGATTTGGTACTAGAAATGTGCAAATCACATCAGCAGGTGGAGACATAGACTTTAGTGCCGCAGGTAAGATTGCAAATTCTGGTGCAAAGTTTGATGTATTTACAACAGGCATTTCTCAGACTTCTGGAGACGGAATTTCAATGATAACAACAGGTGCATTCCAGGCCATAGCGGCAACAGGAGCAACATTAACTTCAGCGGCACCAGTGTCGTTGCTTGGTTCCACAGTATTACTAAACAGCGGCTCAGGAGCAATACCAATGCCAGCCATTCCGGCAGTACCGGCACCACAAATAGGCACAAACAAATTCAAAGATGCGGCGGCCAAGCCAGCAGAGTTTAAAAGACCTGAGGATGGAGAATAAGCATGGCTGATCCAATTTATGAAAAAGATGTAGGCGATGTTCTAACACCAGAAGAATTGTATCGAGCGATGGGCGGCAAGTCTAATAATACCACTGAAGGCGAGGACGGCACTGAAGATGTTTCTGGTGAAGAAAGTGGATCTCAATCTTTGGCTCCAACTGGAGGCTTACGAACAGGAAAAATAGACGAGATAGATTCTATTTGCCAAACAACATTAACCAGTGAACCGTATATAGGCCATGCAACAGCAGATCCTGTTAACGACTCAGCAAAAGAGCCAGCACAAGATCCCGCAGTAGAAGAATCACTGAATCCAGCCTCTTCAAGTAACGAAGATGGTAAACCAGATGATGTACAAACAACAGAAGGCAGTAACGTAGGTGCAGGGTTCGTGGACAAGGCCGGCAATGCCATAGCATTATCTAGTAGTGCAATTCAATCAGCATCAGGTACACTTTCTGAAGGCCTCTCAACTGCTAATGGCATAATGCAGGACCCAGCAGGTGCGGCGGCTGGTGCTCTTACTGATGCCTTAGGCGGCAATCCTGTGTATGACGAAGCATTAGGAATTCTTAATAATTTTAACACAATGAATGCTGAGAAGTTAGTAGAAATAATGGGACTAGGAGGGATGATTGCTGGAATTAAAGCGGCATTACCACCAATAAGATTCCCTACATCAAATGCACTAATGGAAAAAATAATAGGCTTACAAAAAGAACTATCAGCATTACAGGCTCAACTTAATCAATTTGGTTTAGATAAGTTAGGCTTTGACTTAGACTTACTGTCAGCAGATATGCAAAATATGAAGGGTTTAATTAACGATGCAATAGCAGTCGCCAAAGACGGGCAGGACTTAATAAACATTTTAAAAGAAAACGGAATCACAATGCCAGTTGATGGTGAACGAATTTTTGAAGATGCATTTGGTAATAAACTAGTAGATTTTAGTGCTGGTTTAGGTCCAGTAGGTGCAACGTTAGGTTTAATCACAGACATGAATAAAACATATAATACCATAGCAGATGATATTGATGTACCTTTACATGAGAATGGCAGACTTGCAATTACCAGTTTTGCTCAAAGTGTGGGTCCTGAAGTTTTTGCTGGAAGCAGAGTCAGAGACTTCATTAATGCTGGTAGAAATGATTTGGTTGGCAGAGAAATGCAAAAATGGGTACTGAATAGACCAGGTGGTACAGTAGACCCAGTATTAGTAGGAAGAAGACAATACGAATCTCAATTTTTTCAAACTCCAGATGAAATGGAGATTAACTTTGGAGAATTAGCAGACGGTGGAACTACATGGGCCGAGTTAGCATACATGCTTAAAAGACAACGTGAAGAGTTCTATGTCAAGAAGACTTCTGAAGATGGACCAGCAGACAGTTAATCTTACTTTTCGTTGATTTTCTGTGTAAGTTCGTTAATTCTTTTATAAGCATTATATTTCATTTCTTGCTCATTAGCAACTTCTTGCTCTAAGATTTTAACTCTACTTTCCAGATTCAATGCCATCTTTCTATAAACTTCTGCTTCTGTGTTTTCATGATTAGGCATACATATATTTACATAACTTATGTAAAATCCTATAGAATATAGGTAAAAAAGGGCAGTTGCCTGCCCTCTATCTAGCCGGTTACCATCTTTCGCATTTCTGCAAATTCTGGTGGCACAACTTTGGAGTTGTATCGAAAATTACCAACAAGATTGATTGTATTAAACAAACAATACTTCTTGGATTTTGCATCATAGATGCCAAAGGTAACATAACGTTTTTTAGATTCGTAAATCTTAATAAAACTAGCACCATTTCGATTACGTTCTTCCGCATGTGCCCAAATATCATTGAACACGTTAGAAAGGTGACGCATTTCTATCCCCTTTTCGTTAATTTTAGGGAGTAACTACTAAAGTTACGGTATCACACAATGTATGTGCTTATATGTATTTAAACATAATACATGCATTTAGTCAACCTTTTTGGTAAAATAAAACCCATTATATTGATTCTGATAAATAACAGTATGGCTAGATTAATAGGGTTCAGTACAGTAGATAAAGGTAAAGCACCGTTTCGTGTGCTTGGCAAAGAATGTGTGCTAAGAGATTTACAAAACGAGTTCTACACTAAGAAAGGTGAACGCCCAATGAGACCAAGTTTTGGTTGCATTATTTGGGACTTGCTTATGGACCCAGCAACTGGAGAAGTTGAAAAACTTGCCAAAGAAGATATACAACGAATTTTAAAAAGAGACCCTAGGGTAGCAGAGAAAAAAGTTAAGGTAATTGTACTAGATAATTCGATTAGTGCAGAGGTTGTAATTGATGTTATTCCGTTCAACTCGGTAGAAACATTATTCCTAACTTATAATCAGCAAATAGAAGAAGGTATTAGTTAATGGCTCAAAATAGACAAAACAACTTATTTGCCGCTGAAGATTGGAAAATAGCCTATAAGGCATACAGCGAAGTAAATTATCAAGCATACGACTTTGACACCATGCGTGGAGCAATGGTAGATTATGTTAAAACAAATTTCCCTGAAAATTTTAATGACTATATTGAAAGTTCAGAGTTTATTGCTATCATAGAACTATTAGCATATCTATCGCAATCACTTGCATTTAGAATGGATATTAACACCAGGGAGAACTTTTTAGAAACAGCAGAAAGAAAAGACTCAGTATTTAAACTAGCAAGAATGTTAGGATACAATCCTAAAAGAAATATTCCAGCAAGTGGTTTAATGAAAATAACTAGCATTAAAACCTCTGAGCAACTTACAGACAGTTTAGGTAGAAATCTAAGTAGCAGAATAGTTTACTGGGACGATGCAAACAATCCAGACAGTTATGAACAGTTTATAACAATTTTAAATTCTGCAATGAGCAGTACTAATAGATTTTCTTCACCAATTAAAGCCGGCGCAGTTAATGGCATACCAACCGACTTGTATCAAATAAATACACCTATCAACTCTCCGATAAGTTATAACAATTCAGTGAGCGTAGGCGGAGTTAACAAGCAAATTGGTATTGTCAATCCAGATTTTACAGACAACAGTCATTTCTTTGAAAGACATCCTGATCCAACAAACTTATTTAATTTGATTTATAGGAATGACGGCAAAGGCAATAACAGTAAAAATACAGGTTTCTTTGTTATGTTTAGACAAGGACAACTAGAGTCAGCAGATTTTAACTTTACATCACCTATTGAAAGTAGAGTGCAAGATATTCTTGTTAGTAATATAAATGAGACTGATGTATATTTACAAGAAGTAAACAGCAACGGACAAGTATTAAACAAGTGGGAAAAAATTCCTAACACAGTTGGTCAAACATTAAACTACAACAGCAAGAGTTTAGATACAAGAAATTTATATTCAGTAGAGAATGTAGGAGACAGTAATGGTATTAGATTACGTTTTCCCGATGGTGAATTTGGAAACGTACCTGTAGGAATTTACAGAACATGGTATAGAGCAAGTGACCCGTCAAGATATACAATTAGTCCAGAAGAAGCAAAAGGTTTAAACATATCAATACCTTACACAAATGCCGCAGGCAAGCAACACCGATTAACAATAACATATAGTTTACAGTACAAAGTAGGCAATAGTTCGCCGCCAGAAAGTTTAGCGGCAATCAAAGACAGAGCACCTAAGACATTCTATACACAAAATAGAATGGTGTCAGCACAAGATTATAATGTGTTTCCAGAAACACAAAGTTCTAATGTTACAAAAATAAAAGCAATTAATAGAACACATTCTGGACACAGTCGCTATATAGACATTAACGACCCAACAGGTACATATCACAATATTGATACGTTTGCCGATGATGCATTTATATATTCTAACAACACAAACTATACGCAAGAAATTATTGTTAACGATGCTACAACGGCTTTAGAAGTTGTTTCGAGTATTATACCTAACGCACTAAAAGATAGAAAAGTAAATAATTTTGTTTACTATAGAATGAGAAATGCATGGACTAATGCATCAACCGGTGGGTCTTATGCAAACTTTAGATTTCAAACACAAGATCAAGTTGTTTGGAATCCTCTTCCTTTAACAGACACCAGTAAGTCAGGATATATCAGTGAAGAATTTACTGATGGAAATAGGAATGTATTAATCAATACATTAACTGCAACAGCAATGTTTAAAGAAAACACATTCTTAAAATTTGTTGATCCATCAGACTCAATTGGTGGTTCTAAATGGGTAAGAATAGTAAACATAGAAAATGCAGGGCAATTGAGTGCTGGATTAAGTACCAGTATAGGACCAATAACACTAAGTGAAGATGTTAATGCTCTCTGGGAAGTTAAAGAAGTTATAGTATCTATGAGGAAATTATTTTTTCCTAGTGAGATATCTGGAAGTAATGGCATCGAAACAGCCATTAAGAACAGAGAAACATTTGGTATAGGGTATAACTTACTCAATGATACATGGTATAAAATACCTGGCTCAGAGCTAACAACAGCCGCAAAAACAGGTTCATATAGTTTAGATTCTTTAAATGCAGGCCCAAACAGTTGGGTTATACTCATGGAGTATAGTGCTATTGATGTTAATAACTACAAGTATAAAATGACGATTCGTGGCAACGAATATGTTGTACAAAGTGAATCAGACCTTAAATTTTACAATGTTAAATCAGTTAAAACATTAGGAAGTGATAATAAAAGTAACAAAGATACCGTTATCATAACCAGCACAAATACAAAGCCAGGTACATCAGAAACATTTGAGTGGAGCGGCATAAAGTGGGTAAATTCAGAAGTAGGACTTGCTATAGAACCAATTGGTTTAGCAATCAACATTCCATTGAGGACTAGAGACACTAAGGCAGTAGACGTAGATACGCAATGGGTAAGTAACTTTGGGATAATGAAAACATCAGGAACAACAGTTGCTGATCAGGTTGCATACAATAGATATGTAGAAGAAGCAGTCATAACATTAAACACTTTCCATCAAGCAGGTGGCATAACAGCAGAGACAAATGTTGTTATAGCAAACAACATGGGTACCATACAAAGTTTGCCTAGCAAAATTACTATACCGTTTAACAGCACAACATTTGGTTCAAACTTTGTTGATACGTCTGAAGCAATACCGTACATTATATATAGACAAGTACCTAATGGGTTAAGTCTAGGTGCAGAGAAAATATTTAGAGCAAATGCACAAGTTGTTACTGCAAACGGAGTATCAGGAACAGGCGCAGGCTTAGACGATACAGTTAAATCTTGGGGCACAGACGGAGCAAACCAAGATAGCTCACCAGACTTAGGAAGATTGTTTTTAAAATCATACGATACAGTAACAGGTGTAGGAAAATTAGAATACACAAGAGTACAAAATGGAGACTACCATTATTCCAGAGACGGTTCTGCAAACCCTCCTTACAGAGATAAACTAGTCATACATTACGAGAATAGTAATGAAAAATTAGATAGGCCAATAGAATGGGAAGTAGTCGACAGTTTTAAAGAGACCGACGGATACACTGATAACAGAAAGATTGTTGTTGCTCCATTAGATACCGATAATGATTTAGTACCAGATAGACCAATACAGTTCCTAGAATATGTAGATGCAACAGACTATGTGTTCTTTGAGTATTATACAGATTTTGATGGTTATAGATATGATAAGCCGTGTAGCGGAATCATATACGACTACCGTAGAGAAGAAAGTTTAGATATTGATGATACTAGAGATATAATCTCACCAACTTCTTACAGAAAAGAAAGCAAGTTGAGTACTGCTAAATGGATTGTTGTTAAAAATAAAACAGTAGCACTACAGTTTGAAAACTTAGTTAACAGTAAAGGATTAATTGTAACTACTGCTGACGATATGAAAACATATCAACTAACACCGCTGAGTACAGTATCAACACAAATTAAATTAAGTGAAACAACTGATTACTTTGTTAAAAACGGAAGAGGCAGAACACAAAATACTGCCGCACCGTTTGTAGCACCCGGCACTATACGTTGGAATCATGTCGCACCTAGTGACGTGAGAATTGATCCAAGTATTAGCAACATTGTAGAAATGGTTGTGCTAACCACAAGTTATTACACAGAAGTAAGAGAATGGCAAGCAAGACCTATTAGTACTTTCCCACTAGAGCCAACAAGTGATCAATTATCATCAGAGTTCTCAGGCCTTAACACATACAAAAGTGCTAGTGACAGCCTAGTGTATAGAAGTGCTAAGTTTAAATTACTATTTGGTTCAACTGCTGACGAAACTTATCAAGCAAGATTTAAGATTGTTAAACTATCTGATCAAATTAGTGATAACGAATTGAAAGCACAAGTAATTAATGCTATTAATACATACTTCAATGTAGCAAATTGGGAATTTGGTGAGTCGTTTTACTTTACAGAATTAAGCTCGTACATACATCAAAGACTAGGTAGCAACATAGGAAGTATTGTTATATTACCTAAAAATACTGCTGGTAAATTTGGAGAAATGTTCCAAGTAAAAGCAGAGCCTAACGAATTGTTTATTAGTACAGCAACAGTTAATGATATTGAAATCGTAAGTAGATTAGACAACCAAACACTAGGATCATAATAAATGTCTGAGAAGAAAGTTTATCAAAAGTTACCCGCGGTACTTCAAACTACTGCTATTAAAAACTTTTTTGAAAGTACAGTTGAGCAGTTATTCAGCAAGTCAAATGTAGAACCAATACAAGGATACATTGGATCACCGAGTAGTGATGATGTTAATGTGTCTGGAAAATTTCTTGCAGAACCTACAACAACTAAAAGGTTTTATGGGCTAACTCCAGCAGTTAATACTATTAACACCACAACAGGAACAAGCGAAAACTTGTTCTTCTATGACGAACTAGTTGAGACTCTTGAGACATATGGTGTTAACACAAAAAATCATAATAAAATTTTCTCAGAAAAATTTGCATCATTTATACCGCCGATAAACATAGATAAGTTTACAAACTACCAAGAATACTATTGGTATCATTATGGACCTACAGCAATATCTGTAGTAGGAACAGTTACAGATTATATAGATATTGATAAGGATATTATTGGTAGCACAACATTTCAGCCTGCAGGAGGAAAAGCATTCCGTAACGGTATGATTGTTAAATTCTCAGGCGATTACGTCATTCCAAGTTCTAAACATAATATAGAATATGTTGTACAAGGTGTAGGCGAAAGTATTAACTTAGCAAAAAAAGAAATAAATTTAAGTGCAAGATATACATCAACAATGTACTCAGGTACAAGTATTGATCTAGAATACAAAGTAGCAGGATCAATATACGATACTGTTACATATACTGCCGCACAAACAGGTGACGCAATTACATCAGACGTAGGTGAGCCTGAATCGTATATCAAAGGTTGTAATGCACCTGGACTGAAAGCAGAAATAAAAACAGTCAATGTAGGCACACTAAGTAGGTACAATGGAACAACTTCTATAAGCGACGGCACAACAACTATATCAGTTGATCATAGTTCAGCAGGACCAAGAAACATAGTAGAACTAGTTGAGCAGTTACAAGCACAATCAGGATACAGTAATTTAAAGTTTACAATTAGTGTAGCCGATAGAGCACCAGTAGATTATGTTGTACAAGAAAAAAATGCTGTCAACAACAACACCTGGAGTAGAATTAACTTTTGGTATCATAAAAATAACTTTTTAGATGCAGGTGATTCTCTTCCTAGCAGATCGTTTCGTGCAAGTAGACCTATAATAGAATTCGAACGAGAGTTAGAACTTTACAATCACGGCACACAAAAAGCCATTGCTGATGTTGATGCGGTTGCATACAACTTTACATATAAAGATTTAGATGGTAGTCCTTCAACTACTCTTGTCGACGGCTTAAACAAATTAAACTACGGCAACATTATTTTTAATAATGAAGTTACTGATATTGCAAAATATGTTTACAAGTTAACAAAAGTAGTAGGTGACCCTACTGTTAATGTTACATCAAGTGCAGGTGATGGCGCACAATTTCAAATAGTACTTTCTGGTAAAGGCAGAGACAGTAAGATTAGTGCTGTAACTATTGATACTGGTGGCACAGGATATCAACAAGGTGATACTATAACAATTGGCACATCAGAAAACAATCCATACGGCACAGGTGCTGTATTAACTGCTACAGTGACGTCCGGAGCAATAGTTGGGGTAACAGTAGTAGATGGTGGTACAGGGTACTACAAAGACGGACAGTACAGATTAGAACAAGTTGGCAACCCTGATACTAATCCTGTAGGATCGGTAGAAGGTAATGCATTGTTTATTCCATTACTAGCAGAAGTAAATCAAACAATTTCAGTTATTGGTGGCGAAACACAAATTGGTAAAGAATTTCGTTGGGACGGATTACAGTGGATCATGTGCCAAGAGAAGACTCTACCTAATCAGGCTCCTTTATTTAATTTATATGATGGCTCAGGCACGTTATTGAATGATGAAGCAATATACCCAACATCAACATTTAAAGGCAACAAAATATTTGGGTACGCAACAGATGTGCCTACAACTAATGCTGTAAACATCAGCAAGAGTACAGTAAAAGATACAGAATTAGGAACAGAATTAGTGTATAAGCAATACAACGCACAAAGTGAAATACTTTTTGAGAACTTTATAGAAACTGAAACATATAACTATACACCGTTTGGCAGTAACATTACAACAGGTGTAACATTAGGTGCATCAAATACAGGTGGCCCATATTCCATAAATGGATACTATCCTTTGTATGCTAAAGAAACATTAGCACAGGCGGCGGGTGACGGTACAGTACATGAGCATGTATTCTTTGGCAAAACGTTTTTTATGCCAAATGGATTAGAACTAGGAACTACATCATTCCATGGAAATTACAACGGAACATTGAATTCTTCTGCAGAAGCAGTTGTCGAAACTCCAACAACCTCTACTGTAAATACCAGGAATTCTACAACGATAAATACTAGTACAAGTACAACCGGGTCAAGTTCCGGTTCAGGTTATGGAGGCTCGTACTAATGGCGACAGTTAATTTTGTTGGCGCAACTAACACAGTTGGCCCGTTTGCGATTAATGGTTATTACCCACTTTATGCAACGGAGACAGCATCTAACACACATAATGGTGGTAACGGTACCTCCCACATGCATGTGTTCTTTGGACAAAATTTTTACATGCCAAATGGTCTCACACTTGGATCAACTTTTTTCCACGGTGACTACGACGGTTCACTAACAGCAGAATATAATCAGTCTGCTACAACAAATAGTGCGTCTAATATTCAAGGTTATCATTACTATAAATTAGACAAAACTGCACCTGAGTATCACAATGCGTGGAGAATGATTGACTCGCCTACTAACCAACGAATCATAACATCATACTCGTTTACACAAATTGATATTGATGCAGGAATAAAGGAATTTTGGATAGGTTGCTATCCAGATGTTGATACTACTAGAGCATGTGGTTATGATATTATAATTAAAATAAATGCAATAGAAGATACCAATTTTACTTACGGTGCTGTAAACAGAGAAGGGTTTGTACAATTCCCAACAACAAAAACATTTAAGGCTGGCGACTTTATAGAAATAAGTGCATCAGCAGAAAAAGGATTAGTAAATACAACCGGCGTAAGAAAATATGAATTACCACTAAGTTGGGGTCATAACACACTAAACGCTGATATTACTAACATATCATCGCCAGAGTTTACAGGACATTTTAAAAAGCACATAGAAGGACAGTCTTCGTTTGCTGGCGAGAGTCTAGGTAGTAACAACTACCAAGATAGTAAAAAAGTCGTAGGTGTAGAAGACGACATAGTACAAACAAACCAAGACACATTATTGGGTGCGTTCTTAGTCGATGATCAGCCTGCTAATTTAGTAGATGCAATAAGATTCAACGCAAACGAGTATACTAAATTTAAAAATCGTTTAAGACATGAGATAGAAAAGTTTTATACTGAAAAGGCAACAACAGGTCTAACAAACAATTATATATTAGAGCAAGTACTTAGAAATGTAACAAGTTTTAGAATAGGCAATGATGTTTTTAATAAAACTTATATTTTACCGTTTGGTGATAACTACACAAAAGAAGATTTTATAGTAACACTTGATACTACAGCCTACAACTTGTCTAACTACTTAGATCTAGATAAAATTGAAAATAGTCTGCTAGTTTATTTGAACGACAAATTATTAGTTATTGAAAAAGACTATATAATCTCTAGTTTTAATCCTATACAGATAACATTAGTAACACCGGCATCAGGCGGTGATTCATTGTGTACTAAACTATATAATGCAGAAAGAGATAGTGCCCAGTGCCCACCTACACCAAGTACAATGGGTATATTGCCTTTACATAGACCAGAAATAGTTACTGACAATAGTTTTAGTACTCCTATTTCAACACTTGTAGGACATGACGGTAGCAGACAAAAAGCATTTGGTGATTTCAGAGACGACATACTATTAGAATTTGAAACTAGAGTTTACAACTCAGCAAAAGCAGAATTTAGAACAGCAAACAGTTTACCGGCATACAGCAGTATTGATATACGTTGTGGTGCATTTAGAAACACAGGTTATAGTCATGGCGAGTTTTACGATCTTATTAGACATTATTTTGCCGCATGGACGGTCAACGAAAAACTAGATCCAATTGTAAATGAATTTTACGATGTTAACAACGACTGGACATGGAACTACAGTAATACTGAATTGCCAGGACACTGGAGAGGCTTTTACGAATTTCATTACGATACAGTAAGACCAAATACGCATCCTTGGGAAATGTTAGGATTCACAGAGAAACCTTTATGGTTTGATGAAGAATATTACGTTTATGCAATAGACGACATTGATAGATTGATACCTAGCATAAACTATAGTTCTACAAATACAAAACTTTGGAATGATCTAGAAGAAGGCATTATTAGGCAAGGACCAAGAAAAAATACAGCATCTTATAAAATCAGTAATCCGTATAGACGTATTGGTTTAAGTAAAGTATTACCAATTGACGCTGATGCAAAACTAATTAGTCCTTATAAAATTAAGTCTACCGATACAACAACAATTACTGTTTCTTGGACTCCTTCAGAAGGTAGTGCTGATGACGTATTCCCATTTAGAAGTAATAGTTTTAGAAAACTTCAAGGCATTAATGTTACAGTAGCAGACAAATTATATGTTGAGAGTAACAACTTACCAACTGCTACAAAGAAAACAATAGAGCAAGTAACATCGTTTGAGATTCCAAGACTTACACAATTAACTAATCAAGCGGCTTGGTCAGCATCTCCGCAAATAAAAGCAAAAGCAATTGGTGTGTTAGTTAACGGTGATCCATTGATGAGTATTGACAGCAATACACAATGGGACACTGATAAAGACATTTTAGATGCAACGTGGATTTACAACAAAGCACAACAAAAAGATTTAACAAATCCTGTAATAACTCCAGAAGGCATAGCAACTCATTATACTATTGGCCCTGATGTTTTAGGTCTTACAGAATGGTCCACAACTACTGCATCACCTATTGTAGGTTGGGCATTTGACGGTTTACCAATTTATGGCCCTTATGGTTACAGTGATGCTTCAGATAATACTAGTAGCATTGTAAGAATAGAAAGCGGCTGGGAGTTAGATACTAGAACAAGAGGAACTGCTAACTCAGACGAAACAACGGGACCAGGCGGCAAGCCAACTGGACAATTTATTAAAGACTTTAAGATAAGTTCTAATGCAGGGTCAGGCGGTTATACAGATAGTTATAACTTACGACTTGCAGTTACAGCCGATAGTGCAACACCTATATATCACTATGTAGCAACAATAGATGCAAACGGTAAACCTGCTTTCCCTTATCACGTTGGTGGCGGAATTGTAGGCACAGACAGATGGGCAGGAAAGTTTAGAGCGGCATCAGTTGCAACAGGTACTATCAGTTCGATAGATGTTATCGATGCTGGCGGCTTGTATACATCAGCGCCGAGCATTACAATTACAGGTGATGGTTCTGGTGCAACAGCAACAGCAGTTATAACAGATAAAAAAATTACAAGTATCACAATTAATACCCCAGGTGCAGGCTATACTTATGCAACTGCAACAGTAACAGGCAATGGTGTAAGAGGAAAGGTTAGAGTAAACGTATTAGGAAAAGATAATTCAACATTTGCCGGAACTAGGAACCAAGGCGAGAATCCTGCTATAGGCAGTATTAAGTCTACTACATATTCAACAAAAATTGGTGTTGACGGCATATGGAAACTAGGAGACGGTGCACCAGTTGAAAATGCATTTAAGTACAGTTCAGCATTTGCCTTTGCACAAACAGAAGCATTATTACTTGCTAAGCCGGGTAGATTTGCTACAATATTCTCAGACCCAACACAACTAGAAAGACCTACAGTAAACAATGCACAGTTATTAAGTAAGTCAACTAAAAAACGTTGGAAATTCCTTGATACTACAGATTTCAAAATACACGGTGACGTAGATGTAAATTCTGGTAAGATGATTACTAATATTGGCTACACACAGTTTATTAACAGTTGGTTAAAATTTCAAGGACTAGATACAGTTTTAAATTTTGTTAATCCTTTAAGAACTCTTAATGTTAAACTTGCACACAGAATGAGTGGCTTTATAGACAAAGACACACTGACAGCAAGAACAGACCAATATAGTAATGACGGTAATGCAACCAGTTTAATTATTCCAAAAGAAAATATAACAACTACATTACATAGCAGTAACTATAAATCAAGAAACTTTTACTCCGGTGTTATTATAGAAAAAACAAAGACTGGTTATAGGGTTAGAGGTTTTGATAAGAACAGAGGATACTTTGAAATATTACAACCTGTAAAAACAGGAAAGACTGTAGAAGTAGAAGTAGGCGGCGAAGCCGAAGCATTTACTGTTTGGAAGCCGGGTGTAACTTATAACACAGGCAATATTGTACAGTATAGAAATAACTTTTACATAGCACCACTTAGAATTACGTCAGGCAATATATTTGATACAAAGGTATGGCAAAAACTTGCTAAACTTCCTCAGGTTGGTTCTGCAAGAGCAGTACACTATGTTGACACAAATAATGTTGTTGAAAGAGTGCCGTACGAAATAGAATATACAACAGAACAAGAAGTATTTGATTTACTAATTGGTCTAGGCAAGTTCCAACAAAGCAAAGGATTTGAGTTTGGTGAGTACAGTAACGATATTGGCGAAGTTAGAGATTGGGCCTATAGTGCTAAACAATTCCTTTTCTGGACATCAGGTAAATGGGAAATAGGTAACACATTAGAATTATCTCCTTTAGCAAGTAAAATAAAATTTGTTGCTCCAAGAGGATTTATTGCTAAGATTAACAGATCTGACAGAGAGCAATTCACAATACTAGATCAAATAGGCGAGGGAATTGATCCTACTGATTGTACAATAGTTAGAGAGGATAACTTTATAGAAGTTACTCCGCCGGAGAACAAACAGATATACAGCCTAATGCTTTATACAAAAGAAGTAGAACATGCATTAGTGTTCGATAGCACAACAGACTTTAGTGATGTTATCTATAATCAAACATTTAATCAAAGACATAGACGTATTAGATTAAAAGGACAACGAACAGAAAATTGGAAAGGTAAATTCCTCAGTGAAGGGTTTATTATAGACGGTGACGAACTATTGCCTAACTTAGATAACTTAGCAGAAAGTTTAGGACGTTATCATGAGTTTGGATTTATTCCAGTAGAGAAGCAAGTATACAACGCAAGTAGAGCCTTGTTTGGGTACACAGAAAGAGACTATCTAACAGAACTTGATATTCAAGACGATGAGCAATTTGATTTCTATAGAGGAATGATACAAGGAAAAGGTACTAGCGAAAGTTTAGGACGTATTGCTAGAAGTAGTGCAGTTATTTCAGGCAACGTTAACATCTTTGACGAGTGGGCACTTAGAGTAGGAGATTTTGGTGATACAGATAACAACCAGAGTATCGAACTTAAATTAATTAAGTCTGATATAAAACAAGATCCACAACTTATAACATTAGATTTTCCAGAAGATGTAACAAACATAGTAAGCAGGATTGATATTATTGATCCTAACTATGCCTATAATTCTGTCCCTACAATAGAGATATCACAACCACCAGTAGGCGGTGTTCAAGCAACAGCAACAGCATTCCTTGATAGTGATACTAACAAGTTACAAAAAATAACAGTAACTAATTCAGGTAGTGGGTACGGAGAGATACCTACTGCTAGAGTATTAGCAAGTGACATTTTAATTAGTTCAGGAACAAGCACAATACCTAAGGTTGTTGCAACTACAAGTAATTACTTTGACTTTACTCAAACAAGTGCAAGTATTATTATTGCTGATGGCATTTCTTCAAATGCCGCTGTTACAGTAAATGTTACAAACGGTGGTAGTGCTATTACTACAGCAAACGTATTAGCGGCTGTTAACGATAACGTATCAATTAATGCAAACGTGCAACTTAATTTAATACCGTCTGAAGTAATAAGCGGTAGTACAACTGTAACAAAATATACAGCACAATTTGTAGGTAACGACTTTTATTTACAAAGTGGTGCAAACTTTGGTCATGCCACAAGTAATGTACATTATCAACCTACACAAAGATATGCAGTTTCAAGTGCAATGGCTGGCTCAACAAGTCAAACAACAATAGATGATGTAGAAGTATCTATTAATGATACTGCTATTGCTAACTCATTATTTACTTACGATGCTGGAAGTGTAAACACATCAACTACAACAGTAACTTATCCTAGTTTAAACACAACGGCAACTAGAGCAGAAGGCGAAATACTATTTCCTGAGCAAAACAATAGTTTTACAATTACACTATCAACGCCAATTGATCTAAACAACTTAGAAGTAGACACAGACGGTGACTACAAATTCATAGAGTTATACATTGGTGATGTACTAATAAGTAACTCAAAAAATTCTATATCGTTTGGCGACCACGACAACAATTCAGGTACAGCGGATCAAGAATATATCACTGTAAACGGCACAATGTTTACTATTGCCGCCAACGGTGCAAGTATTACATTCCCAGATGTATCGAGACTTCCTGATAGTGTTAAAACAACAATTAAAAATCCTCCTACGCAAACACAGGCGGCAGGCAAGCAACAGCAGTTAGTAAAAGTTATACCAACTGGCTCAGTAATTAAAGTCATTGAAGACCCTACAGTACAACTTGATGCATCGCTGAAATCAGATATATCTGGTGCAAAATTAAATATTAGAGTAACAGCACAAGACGGTATTGCTGTGAGAATGGGCACCAAACGAAACTATCTGATAACCGAAGATGATAAAAGCGACAACACAATTTTAATTGATATTGATGACGCAACAAGATTTATTAAAAAGCCAACAGGTGTTAAAGAAAACAATTTATGGCCTGTAACTAAGTTAGTAAATTCTACAGGTATATACGATAACAAATATGCAACTGTAAGAAATGCTGGTTATGTAAATAGCAGTAATGTTACTTTCCAAGCATTTGATGTTGCAAGTATTCCAGACTTGTATGGAGATGATTTACTACTTACACCTACAACAAATGACTTGATTCATGTTGCTAAGAGCGAGAATGCAGACTGGAACGTATATAAGTTAACAAAAACAGATGCATCAGTACATTACTTAGAACGTCAAGACTCAGGCAAAGTGAATCTTATCACTAACTTCAGTTTATTTAATTATCTCGACACAAACGAAATTGGTCAACCAAACACCGGAAGATACTTAGACTATGTGTTGTCCTTAGACAATCCTAACGTTAATAATAATGTTGTTGTATGGACAAACGAAGAAGTTGTTGCTAGAAAAGAATCTAAGATTAAGGATTTTGAAGCACCACAAATGATACAAGCTCGTATAAAGAGCATAGGTCCAAGAGTAAACAAAACAATTTCAGCAGTTGCTCCACATTTTGGTAAAGCAATTACTGGCATTACTTTAACACCTAAGAACGACAGCGACACAGTTGTGGCAACAGGTAATTTAAGCGACCTACAAGAACTTGATGCTTTTGAATTAGTGGACGGTGTAGGTGTTGTTACTAGAAATCCAGCAACAATATCCGGTCCGACAAACACTGACGAAATAACTGTAGATCCTATTAGGGTTGAAAGCATTGCAATAACCAATGGCGGTAGTGGCTACACAGCAAGACCAACTGTTTCTATAACAAATAGTGCAGGCGGTGATAATGCAACAGCAGTAGCAGAAATTAGTGGACCTATTACTAATTCAGTAACTATCGGTAACGCAGGTGCAGGGTATTCCGCAGATAATATCTCAATAGTGTTTAGTCCACCAGAAAATGTAGATGCAACAACAGGATTATCAAACGTAGCAACAGCAACAGCCACACTAGGCTCAGACGGAGAAATTACTGCAATTACAGTAACTAATGTAGGTAGTGGCTATACGGCGGCTCCTACAATAACAGTTTTAGGTGACAGCACTGATAGAGCATTACTAACAGCAACACTAAATGCATCCGTGGATAACATTGTTATCATTAACGGTGGTTCTGGATACAGCTCAGTAAGTCCAACAGTAGCAATAGCAGGTGGTGGCGGTTCTAGTGCAACAGCAACAGCAACAAAAACTACTGTAGCAACAACTCCTATAGCAAAACTATTTGCGGCGGCAGGTAACGATGCAACAAAAGTAAAAATTAAATTCCTTGCAGGGATTAAAGACTCATTAGAGTTTGACACATCTAGAACGGAACCAGAACAAGCAACACTCGATGCTATACTGTCTGTAAAAGATGAGCCGTTCAAACTAAAAAGTTATAATAATACTACAGGAACATTTGTACTCAAACATTCATCATTTGCAGTTGCAAATGTATTAACCAATTTAGAAAATATTGGATACGAATCTAAAGTTACAACAACATATACTCCAAGTGGTGCAAACTTCTTTGTAGCGGCAAACACTGGATTTAGAAGATTTGAGTTCCAAGACATTACTGCAGGTGCAACAATCGGTTATTCAACTAATGTAACAATAAAGCACTTAAACAAAACTAAACTAACAGTAACTAATCACTCAATGAGAGTTGGTGATGTTATTAGAGTATTTACAAATACTTTTAGTGGTGCTTACAAAATTGATCTTATAGTTGACGAAAACAATATTGTAATTAAGGCTCCATATATTCCAGGATTCAGTTCTGGTTCTGTATACGGAGAAGGCATAGAAATAAAAACAATCGGTGCTCACGGCATATCACCAATATATGCGGCATCAGATAAAACAATTTCTGTTCACTTTGCAGATCCTAAGAGTTATAATAGAAAGTATATAATTGATCACGTTACACCTGAAAGTATTTTCATAAGTGGTAGATGGGCACCAGCAACAGGTACTTCAACATATTATGAACACAAAGTTGGAACGGTAACTGGACAAACAGCATACAATGGGTCAAACCAATCTACTGCAACAAACATTATTAACGTTACTGATGATTTAAAACTAAGCGAGTCATTATTAACATACACCGGAAACGGTCAGATAGTTCCACCACAGCATGTAACAACATCAGGAAATAAAGTTTATATACAACCTGCGGCACTTCCAGCAGTAACATCGAGTGCAGTATATCCTCCAGTTGAAATAGCAGTAGTAAGACAACGTAGCAGAGACATGAACAGATACCCTCTTGTTACAACAGGTGATTTTGACACAGTTACTATTAACGGAAGCCAAATTAAAATTGATAATATTAATAGTGCAAGTGCAGTAGAAAGTTCTATAAACAGACACATGAAACTGAAAAGAGAGCATGTTAAAGCAAATCAGTCAGGTATCGAAATAGGCTTTGCTATGCTCAATGATCCTAATACACCACTGTATGACGGTAAAAAAGCAGGGGCATTGGCTAACTATAATCCTTACGTTCATGATCCAGAACTTATTGCTAAATTAAGTAACGGTGAACTAACGGTTGAAAGAGAAATAGAGTACCAAGCAACCGGCGAAGAAGACATAGATTATAACTTTAATAAAGGACCTGATAACCGCGGTCCTGTATTTGGCTTAACATATACTGACCAGGATACAAATATATATTATGTTTGGAATCCTACAAGATCAAAATATATACCATACACAAATTTAGAAGGTGGAACAGAACCTAATAGGGAAGAAACACCAAGACCAATGCCTAGTAATCATGTAACAGTTCCTTCTGGTGCTACAATATATGGACCATGGCAACCGTCTGTTTCGTTCACAATCAGCGATAATCCTTTAGAAAACATTGCTTATATAAAAGATACAGTTGTTTCTAAGGATGGTAAAGTATACAAAGCAACAGCAGATATTACATTTAGTAATAACATGGTATTTGAACCAGCACGTTGGACAGAAGTTGTAGGTAATAAGACATCTAACGATCCTGAAACATTCTTTGCAGATGATTATGAAGCAAGTATTGACCACTTGATACCAAAACTAATTCCTGGAACTGCAACAACAGTAGGTAGTGCGCCAGGTGTCAAACGTACAGTATACAACATGGAAGCAACACAAACTAAGACGTTGGCTGATTCAAGTACTGTTACACTTCCAATGTTTAGACTGCATCCTAGCAGTGAAAACATATTCGAAGTTTATCAACTAGTTCAAAACGACGGTGCCGGTAGTGCAAACGGTCCTGTGTATTATATATTATTAGACAAAGTAAATCCAGAACTAGTAAATGCAGAAATAGATTACAATGCAACAGTAAATGAATACAGCAGTTTTGGTAACTATAAAAAAACAGAATACTACTATGTAAATGAGATTATTCCTACAGTCGATGCAAATTTAAGAATTACAAATGCAAATGATCCTATAAGACTTGAAAGCACACTTAATGTAGTTTCATTGCCACCAGTTGAACCAGCGACTTTTGTTGGATTACAATTTGTCGAAGAGCCTTTTGCTGTAAGTGGCGGCAATAGTTCAGATGCAATAGCAAATTTACAAAGCATACCAGAACTAAGTATAGAAGGAAATAATGTTGTAGTTAACAGTACTGGATTTAATAATTATCTTATGTGGACACCTGGACTAGGTCCAAGACAATGGAGACCAAATGCTGAAGGGCCTGGCTTCTTACCAGGAGTTAACGGTAACGATACACACTTTGGATATGGCAGAGGATATTACAGTCTCAATGACACACATTTGCCAGCAGACTATCCAGATATTGCATCATACTATCAAGAAGGTAGAACAGCATACAATGGCGTAATGCCTAGGTTTATGTACAGTAAGAAATTTACTGTGTCGCCTATTGCAGTAAATCATCCAGTAGAAACATTCACAGATGCAGAAGGTAATATTATTTCTCATGCAGAAGCAGACATTCTGGGACTAGACGGTGTAGTAACACAACCAACTTATGTTCCTTCAACTGATGAGGATACAGGAAACACAGGCCTTAGACCAGAAGAAGTATTTGTTGCTTGTTTCTGGACAGAAGAATTCATATACGAAGATCAGTTAACAGGAGTTGATTATAACACAACATCTGCAAACGGTCAACCAACTCCAACTTACAGTAATTATACTGGAACAGTAGTAAGGGTAAAATATATTAGACTTACAGAGTTACCTGCAAATGCATTTACACAAAGATTAATACCTGATACAGGTTGGGCAGGAAGAGGATGGAACAATCTAGTTTCAGATAGTTTACCAGAACAAATAAACGAAGATAACATATTTGATTACTTTAATCCTGTGCCTACCGTAGGTGGCGCCACTGACAGTGACGACCCAGAAGTAACTATTGTTCTAGGGTTAGGTGACGGCGAAACAGCAGAAGATTCAGTTGCAATAACTAATACAGGACAATTAGCACCAGATAAAAAAGTTGCACATACAGTACCAGCAACACAACTTGGACCTATTCTAAACGGGGATTTCTTTAACGGATTGCCAGGACCGTGTGCAACATTACCTCTATTAACTCCACCAGACGAGGATACTAGAGCATGTGATGACGTTCCTAATATACACGAATATCTTGCTATAGATAACTATAGTGCTCAGTTACGAGGCAATGATGTTACAGTAACAGAAGAAGAAGCAATCGAAGTAGGGTTAGATCAAAGTGGAGAAGTAACATATAATGACAACATGTCATTCGATTACTCCAGAGGATTAAGCTCAGGTACATTTGCAGATACATACGATAATGCAAACTGGCAATTTGTGAATGTTAAAGTTTCAGGTTCACATCCATTGAGAGTATTCTTTGATTCCTTAGAAGGAGATTTAAAACACTTAGGTATAGTAGTAGTACAAAATAGTGAACCGTACTTTAGTGAACTTGGCGGAAAAGCAGACCTAATTGGAAATTGGGTTAGATCAAGTAGTTCTAATAATAGACCACAAAAAGAAATAGACTGGTGGGCAAATGCTAGAGTTGTTGAGAGTACGTTAGTATCTGGTCAACCAATAGGAACAAGAGGTGATCAGGTTGCACAATACGGTGCGAATTCTATTGGTGCTGATAATAAGAAACGTGATAGTGTAGTAGATAGTTTGATAATCAGTCAGGACGATCATAGAAACTTATTAGAAAAAGATTTTGATAGTAGTTCTAATAAGCCGATTAACTCAAATGAACATAGAGTAAGTGCCAATCATATACATACTCAAACAGGCCCATTTAGTGAACCAATAGAAGAGGATACCACTCTTAGTTATTCCGATGAAGGAGCCAATGCTACACGTTGGTTAGTAAATGATATTGGTGTTCGAGGAATAGGATTTATTGGATCACAGGTTAATTGTGCATTAGGAGAATACGTTACTGTGTTCTTTAGACCAGATGACAGCATAACAAGATCAGATTTAGGAACTAAATTACAATGGCAAGCAGTAATAGACTTCCATGGTGCAGTTGTTGATGGCTCTGAGTTAGGTGCCCCAGTACCACCATGTTTAGAAGGCCACAGTACTGCTTATGCTCAAGGAGCCAGGAGAAGATCATGGAGAGGCAGAAACAGTTGGGGTTACTTTGGACAACATAGATCTAGCAGAGAAAGATTTGATCCTAACAAAACAAGCCAACGTAAGTGTCACTTAGATAATATTTATTTCCCGTATGGAAAATTACCTCAGCCTTATAACTCAAATGCATACACAGAGATGGCAGATGCTAACTGGGGTTCGTGGACAACATGTCATAATGATAATAAATTTGCAGGCTGGAGAGAAAACCAAGAGTTAGCACAACGAACTATACTTTCATTGAATAAAACAACTTTAAATACTTATTCAACAGATGAGATTAAGGGTTACTTTAAAGCACCATATACTGGTAGATACCAGGTAAACGGTTACAGTGATGACGGTATATGGGTATGGATATCAAGTGAATATACAAATACAACATACGCTGGCAAACCAGTTAGAAGAGGAGTCGACGACTTAGCAGGAATAGATGGTGACACCAGACACGAATACTTTAAGGAAGATGGTTTTAGAGCTCAAGACAAATATAACTACCACAGAGATAATTGCTTATTGAGAACTGGTTGGTTAACAACTGACGATAATGTGAAGACTAACAAGCCTGGTGTACGATATGTAGACATGGAAGCAGGCAAGTACTACTTCATGAGAATTATAACAGGTAATAATAAAGGTCCTGGTTACTACGATGCAACATGGACATGTAGAACTAATGTTTCAAACTTTACATTAACACAACAAGAGGCTGATGAAGGAAATCATCAATACACAAATGGTTCTGTAAAGACAGGCAGATTTACATTCACCGGTAGAATATGCAATGTAGAGAATCCTGCAACAGGTTCATCAAATTCATCAAATTATGGTGGTAATGATAACCAAAACACTAATACAAGCGATGGTGTAAATGGCGAAGGCAATACAGGAGCCACTGGAGTAGGCGGTGGATGGTATAATAGATATTCACAGTTTGCTACTGACACCCAAGCAAGAAGATATGAAGCACTGGCAAGACAACAGGGCATATTTGATCAAAGAACATCAGCATTCACAGGCGCACAAATCCAAGCATGGAACGACGTAGGTGTTGCATGTCCTCCAGGAGCATCAGGCTCACAATGCGACCGTTCAACATCAGTTAGCGGTAGTTCTGATACGCCAGGAGTTGCACCAGGATATGTAGGTAACTATGGGCAAATAGACGGAGAATGGATTACTTTGCCAGATGGTCAAAGAGTTTGGATTCCTCGTACAGATATCTATGAGAACATCAATCTAAATATAGGAAGTGTCTTTAACACAACAACACCAGGGCAACGATTCTTAACAGGATTTAATTTCTTACCTTATAGTATGAAACTACCTGTTAAAGCACCACTACTAGATACTAATAGTTACGCATTCAGCGAAGGCGATCTTAGCCAGTCTGTAGCAATAAGCGGACAAGCACAAAGAGTAAGTGGCGGATTAGTTATACCTTTTGCTAAAAAGTTAACTCCAGTAAGTAGACAAACTTATGTGTTAAAGTCTGAGGAATCGTCAAGCGAACCGTGGGCAAAGAATTTAGAAAATAATAAAGATATTAACAAAACAACAAAGTATGTTAAGTATACTCCTAAAAAAATAGGCAGTACTGTTACAATTGGTGGAACAACAATAAACAATGTTACAAGTTCGGGTGCCGGGGATTATTGGAACAAGACAAATAATAATACAACAACAGAATATACTGGACCTGCATACAGCGAGCCAGATGTTAATACACAAACTGACAGCGGCAGTACAGAAACAGTCAATAATGCTAGTACTAATGATTCGAACACTATGGCAACGCAAAGACAAGAACTGGCAATAGCAGATGTTAACGATATCATCTACAACCAGATGCCAGTTATATCAATAGTTCCTAGACAACTAGATAATAACGGTAATTTTTATAATGGCGGTCCTACAGCAGAAGTATACCTCAGACAACCAACTCCAGAAGTTGACATTGACATAAATGACCTAATCGGAATTACAGACGGAACTGAGCTGTTGGTTAACGGCAGAAGAATTGTTAAACGTGGAACATCAGGAATAGATATTAAGACACAAATTAATTGTGCAAACATGGGTGTAAGTGCTGAAATAAACGAAGACACTAATACACTAACATTGATTAGTTGTAGTTCAAACCCAATGACTTTTGGTAACGGTTGCGGTGGCGGAACATTTAAACAAGTAGGTGACTTCCATGTTAATAGAGGTTTTGATCAAAGCAAAACTACCTCAGAAAGTTTTATTGCTCCATTTATAGGACCAAACACAGACTTGTACAAAACAGGTTCAGGTAATGCCACAGTTGCTATAGGCGGTGGTGGTGCAGGTGGTATTCCTGGTTTATCTGAAAGTATAAATGACTATAGACGTAAGCCAGATGGCAACTTAGAAAAATTCTTTAGACAACCTTCTGGATTGCCAGATGTTTACGAACTGCCTGCAAGAGTACCAATGGAAACCACAAACAAGAGTACTGGCGGTAGTAACTATAGAGTAGGCGATAGATTGAGATTAATAGGTGGTACACCTGAATCAGGTTTGTTAGGACCTCTTAACTCAGAAGTATGTATAGAATCAGCAGGTTCAGGATATACAAATCCTGCAAACCTAACAGTTATATTCAATGAAAGCACAACCACACCAGGTGTAGGTGGTGCGGCTACAGTAACAGAACTAGACGAGAATGGCGGTATCGCAAATGTTGTAGTAATTAACCAAGGGGCGGCATATGATCCAAACAATCCGCCTACACTTACAATTCATGATACAAGTCCTTTACCTACTATAATTGATGTTAATGCAGGGTGGACTTCTAATATCACATTAACAGCAGGACAAGTAGCGGCTATAACAGAATCAATTCCAGTATCAAATGCTAATGGCACAAACTCAGACGATGTTGTAATTAACAAAAGATTTGTTAGAGCAATTGGTACATACGCAATGGGAGCCGAACAATCATATACAGTTGCATCATCTGATGTGAGCATTGTATCCGACGATTCAATGACTGACTCTGTTAAAATTACATTGCCTATAACAACAAATCATATTAGACCAGACAGTTATGTTAAACTAAAATACTACCCTGGATCAACACTAGACGATTATTATATATCAGTAAACGGTGCTGTAACTAGTTCTACTACTTTTGTATTAGACTCACTAAACGATGCTGGTGGACAACTGTTTATTAAAACAGGACAAGTTGTGTCTTATAACAATTCCGGTACTATGACAATACTTGGTTATGTAACTAATGTTAATACAAGTACTAAAACTGTAACATTAGACACAGCCGTTACATTAACTGATGATCAAACATTATACTTTGTAGATCCGCAAGAAAAACTATATTATATACCTAAGAAAACTGCTGGCGGTATTGAAACAGTAACTAACTCATACTTTGTTATTCAAAATTCAGCATTTAAAAACAGTAACTTTGTTACAAATTTATTTGGTGCTGGAGCAACAATAACTATTACAGGTAGGACACCATGGTATGAAAACTATAATGCTAATGGTAATCTTGTTGATACTATAGATCCATTTACACCTAAAAATAAAGCAAAACTTAGCATTGCAGTAGGCGACCCTACTGATAGAAGAAACGACGGACCGCTGAGAGTTGCTAAATTTATTGTTACAGATGTTAATGACACAGGTGGCATCACAGGTATTAAAATTATTGACAGAGGATTATATAAAGAATTCCCAACAGACCTCACAATGGGTATTCCTTTAGAATATGACTATGCATTACAGGGTGCAATGAGAATTAATACAGATATACCAGTAGCCGAGCAACCTGGACAAATACTAAACGAACAAAAGAATACATTAGGGTACGGTGATCCAAGTCACCCAGAGTTAGCATTATATGGTGGAGAACATCCAGAGTACCAGTATACACCATTTAAATCAACAGAGGCTTTATCACAACGATTTGCAGGCGAATGGTTAGATGCTGACGAGCAGAGAAAATTAAATGAATTATCTGCAAAACAAAACGCTGGAATACAGTTATCAGATAATGATAGACAACTATTAGATGTATTATTAGCAAAATTAGTAGACAATTTAGGATACGAACAGGGATATAAACACCCTGACTTTGAAGCATACCCAGAATTTATTTGGGATGGCGCACACTTCCAACCTTACTCGGGTACACCTGGTGCTTATGATCCAACAACATTTATATGCATAGACCTTAGAAGTGCAGACCCAGGACAATACAAAGATGATCCAAGTGGTTGGGCTAAACTACAATTTAATTTAGGTAACTTAATTTTAAAAACAAAGATTGTAGAAACAGATCCTAAAAAATATAACTTTGGTAGATATAATCCTAATGAAACAGCAGGTGGTAGTGGTGCTAGAGTTTTCCTAACAGCACAAGAAATTCCTAACTGTACGGAACGAGGTACAGCAAAAGATCAACTAGGACTACCAGATGAAGTAGATCAGATTATTGCTCCTAAATCATTAGCAAGAAACATTAATAATGGACTAAGAGGTGCAGGTTATCTTCCAGACGAGGCAAGAGCAGAATTCAATCCTAAAGGTAACATAGGCGAATTTAAGTTAATATCACCTCAATTCGATGGATTCAAAATTGATTCACCTAACCCAGGAACATTAGAAAAAATAGGTTTCCCAATCGGTGATTATAATAATGGCATGTTATGTATAACGGCACAACTAGAAAAAGACGATGGCACTAGATATACTGAAGCCGAAGCATTAGCAGACATACAACGACTATATGATACTAACGATGACTTAGGGTTATTAACAGCAACAGAATTAAAAGCCAGATTCCCAAGTTATGATGATGGTAGTCTCGACAATGCAAGTGTACTAACAATAGTATGTGCTGAAGTTATACAGCCGCCTTTAAGAGTTAATCCATTCGACAAATACGGAAAAGGCAAAATGGGTCCATTTGATGTATTAAGTCCAGGTAACCCAAATGCATTTGGATTAAACGATAACAATAGTATATTCGGTGATGGCACAATGGATGTGACCAGAGAAGTATTTGCATATAGCATTTCAGATATGTTTGGTGGCAATGTTACTTTAAAAGGTGTTAAGTCACAGAATTCACCAATTAATATATTTGCTAGTAAAAGATTTAATGCAAGGAACACAATTGACGAACTCAGTGTCATAGCAACAAATACATCAGCAGTACCAGGATTAACATCTGAAGCAAATGCATGGGTTGATAGTTATACAAATACAAGACAAGCAATAATAGATAACGAGGCAGGTGTTACTGATTATACTAATACTGTATATAGTATGCCAGACTTTGTAGATGGTGGTTGGGCATATTTAGAAAACGGTGTTCCACAGAGATGGCAGACACCATTAGTAGATGTTCACTTTATTAATAATGCACTAGTTTATAATCCAGAGACTGGTGACAAGATATCTAATTTAGATTTTTGGGACCCGTTCAAAGGAATATTACCAGGCTATATACAGAATGAAATATCATTTATCAGCGAACACGATCCTGTAAGTTATAACAATGCAAGAACTAACTTTGGCAGAAGTAATGTTGGTAAAGTTTGGTGGGACACTAGTACAATAAGATATAACTGGTATGAGCAAGGAACTGATCAAGAAAGAAATGCTCGTTGGGGTTCTGCGTTCCCAGGTAGTCAAGTCACAGTTTGCGAATGGATAGAAAGCAAAGCAAAACCTAGTAATTGGTCTGGCAACGGAACACCACGTTGGTCTAACAAGTTTGTAACTGAAAGAAGATTAGATCCTAAAACAAATGAATATGTAATGTACTATTACTATTGGATTATGAACAGAACTATACTTGATAATAAAATAAAGAGATCTCAAGGTAGACAGTTAGACACTAGGACTATTGCAAGGTATATTTCTGATCCAGTAGGATACGGTTTAGACATGATAAGTTTTGCTAGTGATAAGAGCATACTGTTACATAACATCTCAGATATCAAAGAAGAAGAATCTCATTTACAAGTTAATCTAAGTAGAAACTTGAATCCTGAAGGTATTTCACATACTGCATGGAAACTCATGAGAGAAGGAGATTCTAGCAGTACAGTACCAGAACATCTAAGTGATAAATTGATTGATAGTTTGTGTGGAGAAAATGCAGAAGCATCACCAGTACCTGATCCTAAACTTAGCGAAGTAGAGAAATATGGTATTCAATTTAGACCAAGACAAACTATGTTCAATGATGTTAAGTCTGCAAGACGTATTATGGTTAGTGTACTAAACAGAATTCTAAGCAACATTAGAGTTAATTCAGCATACTCAGGATGGGATAAAACATTACCAACTGCAAGAGCATACTTAACAACCACAGACTGGTTTGCAGTAAGCAGAATAGATGCGGTAACAAACGAGTCAGTTAGATTCAACGATTCCATCAAGCCAGTATTTAATGTAACAAGTGTATCTGAGCTTAGTGGGTTAAAAGATATTAAAGACGGAACTGTAGTACAAGTTAAGAGTAATCAAAATGATACTTCACAACTTTGGATGTACGATGCACCTACTAAGAAGTTTAAATTAGTAAGTGTTGTAAACGATACAGTTCAGTTGCCTAAGACAGTTTATACAGATAATACCAATCCAACATTGAGCAGTGAATTAAGATTAATACTTATTGCATTACGAGACAATGTATTTAATAATACATCACATTGGAACGAATTGTTCTTTGAAATGATGAAACATGCATACATGGAGCAAAAACAATTAAGTTGGGCATTTAAAACTTCTTACTTATATATTGAGAAAGAAGAAAACGATCTAACAAACTTAAATGGATTTAAAGCAGACAACTTCCAGAAAGTTCTAGACTACATGAACGAAGTTAAACCGTTTAGTGCAAAAGTCAGAGAGTACAAAGACGGTAAGAAGGCTCCTATAGATGTTATAGGACAAAACAATATAAGTGACTACGATAAGCCACCGTTTGTTGATTTAGTATCAGGAACTGTTAGAATACTAGATGAGAATGTAGAATTAGATACATGGATTATGTCTAACTCTAAACAATACATTGATTATGTAACAGCAACCAAAGATGGCTTACAAACAAGTGATCCTGTTAGACGTGCAAATACAACAATTAGTTTCGATAGAACAAACTATCTATTAACAGAAAGTGCATGGGACGTTGCAAATGTATCTCTAGAATCTAGTATAGGTTATAACATTGCTAACTTGTCTGTACAAACAAAACAACAAGTATCAGCAAATGCAAGTGTTAGAGCCGCAGACAAACTATTTAAGTTTGATGCAGAAGTACAAGCACAATTTATTGCAGAAGTTAATACATATTACAATGATGTAACAGCCGCTAGAAACACAGAAATAGTTGGCAACGGTACTGTAATGGCAGGACTTGTTACTAGTGGACAACTTAAAAACACATTAGCACTTATTAAAGAAAAAGTAGGTGGCAACTTTAGAGGTGAAACTTTAGATGCTACTAAGTTCTCAAGCATTGTTGATCAAGCAGATTACATGAGTGCTATACAATCAGACTTTGGTTTCGACTCAGACTTGTTTGACGAAAATACAGATAACGACGATACTGTATTTACAGACAGCAGAGACTTAACAAATTATGGACCAGTAACAACATACGGCATAGGCGACACCAAATGGGACGATGTGAAACAAGTTGTTAACTATGAGGGTGTATTTGATTCAAACGCAAACCCTGTAACACTTAGAAGAAGTGGTGATTCATATGATGGATTTGACGGAGTAACATTCCAGAGAGTAGCATACGGTGAAGAAAGACCTGAAGAACTTGCATTGCTTGATCCTTTAGAAAGTGTAATATTTACAGTTACAACTTCAGACTTCTCAAGAGGAGAAGCAGGAAACGTTAGTGTATTTGATGACTTAGATACTGGTAATGCATCGTTGTTCCATTCAACAGCATCATTAACTGAAGATAATACAAGTGTTGCAATTATTAATGCAGGTATTGGTTATAAATCACCAACTGTAACAATAACAGATGCATATGGTAACAACCCTACAACAACAGCAGTAGCAACAGCAAGTGCCAACGCACAAGGTAGTATAACTGCTATAACAGTTTCAAATGGTGGTGCTGGGTACACAGAAATTAATTTAGCATTAACAGAAACATTAACTGAACAAACAAGTGCAGAGGCATTAGTGGACTCTAATACACTTTCACTAACAAGTGTTGCAAATGTATTAGTTGGACAAATAGTTACAGTTAATAATATTGACATAAGCGAAGTTGCAAGTATTAATGGTACTACAGTAACATTAAACAGTCACTTGACAAGTGATATTGCAAGTGGAACAACTGTTACGTTTAGAGGACAAGACTTTGCTTATCAGTTAAATAATTTAGTTATTACTTCAACTGCTGGTGTTGACCCAGATGATGCTGATAACTTCTTTGCAGTTGATAATGTAGATGGTTGGGATTCAGCAACTGGCTTAGGACAAGCAGGTTCATTTGATACTGCTTTAACAGTAGTCCAAGAAAGACTGACAACAAAAGTGTCTCCTAATGCAAGAGAAGTCACATACAGAATGCATCATAGTTTATTTGGTGATGTAGACTACTTGCGTATAAGCGGAGAGGCAACTACAAAAATTACTAAGAAAATGACACTATCATCAACATCAATCACAGTAGACGATGCAAGTTTCTTACCAAACCCAACATCAATAGTACCTGGTAGTATATGGGTCGGAGATGAAAGAATACAATACGGTAGAAGAAGTGGTAAAGTATTGAGTGCTTTGACAAGAGGTGCATTCGGAACATCACCACAAGACCACGCAGTTGATACAGCAGTATATAGTGCAGAACAGAACGAACATTTCAATCATTTGAATCCTTCAAGTAATGTATGGTTAGATACCGGTACAAGATATGGAACTCCGCAATCGTGGGACAACGACGAGTGGGACGAAATAGAAGCGGCAAACATTGCAACAGCAGATGTTGGTGTAACAATCACTAATGTAACTTCAACAACAGCAACACTAACAGCGATAGGTACAGGATATGCTAATGTTGTTATAGGTGAAGGTGTTAGAGTATTTGCTAATGCTAATGTTAGTTTATTTGAAGTAGTAGAAATATCAGCAAATAATAGCGGTGTGTGGACAATAACAGCAAGTAACCAAGACACATTAGATAATACATTATTTGTAGAAAATGGAACAGCAACATTGAGAAACTTTGTGTACGGAGCACAAAGCGACGATGATGACTTTGATTCAGCAAGTGTAACAGGCCAGTCAGCATTGAGTTTAGCAGATAGAGGAAACGCAGACTTGGCAAACATAAACAGTATTATGAAGTTTTTACATAAACTTTAAAATTAAAAGGTGCTTTAATAAAGTGATAAATAAAGGTATGAGCAAGGATAAATTAAAAGAAACGAAAAAACCAGAAACAAAACCTGATGATAATATGGGACTAAATGTTAGCGGACACATCTTAATAAGAGATGCAGAGACTAAAGAAGAACTGGTAAACAAAAGAAACGCAATTCATTACGGTAACATGGCGTACATTGTTGCTCAAGCATTGACTAATCAAGACGATGCATTTATTCACTACATGGCGTTCGGTAATGGTGCAACAAGTGTCGATACCGCTGGTAAAGTAGTTTATAAAACACCGAGGGTAACAGAAGGGTATGAATCAGGTGCAAACTTATATAGTAGAACTTTTGCTAAGCCAGTTAGTACTGATGCAGAAAATCCATCAAGTGAACGAGCAACTAATAAAATCGAAGTTATCCCAGGTGTAAGTTATACAGATTTAAAGATTACATGTACACTAGGATACAGTGAACCAAACGATGCTGATGCATTCGATAGTAGTGTATCCAATGAAGGAAACTATGTTTTTGATGAACTAGCATTATTTTCTAAGCCAACAGCAGATAGTTATGATGGATGGGCAAACGGTATCGATTCTAGTACTATGCTTACACATGTAATATTTCACCCAGTACAAAAAAGCAAAAACAGGGTAATAGAAGTTATCTACACAATTAGAATACAATTAAGTTAAGAGGATAAACTGTGCCATATATTATAGACAACAGAGCAGGACAAGCCATTACTATTCCAGATGGTGCCCTCAACCAAGACTTTTCAATTGAATTAGTAGGTAGAAATTATACTAATTACGGTGAACCTATTGCAAAATCATTTATAGATTTACTTAATAACTTTGCTAATAATACAGCACCTACAAAACAAACTAACGGTCAAGTATGGTACGATACATCTAAAAAAGTACTTAGAATATACGATAGTGTCGGCGGCAACTGGGTTCCAATGACGCCATTGATAAGTGCGTCTGGTGTGCCAAGTGGTGAAAACGCAACATCTACAAGTTATTACGATCAAACAAATTCTAAATTTTATATTAACGATGGAACAGGTTATAAAGTTATAGGTTTAGCAGGTGAAACTAACACAAGTTTCTCAGGTGAAACAGCAGTTTCGTCTCCTACACGATACGGAACAAGACTAAGAAATATTTTCTTAGAAGACTCTTCATCAGTACCAAGAGCCGTTACAGCAATAGTAACAACAAACAGTTCAGGTGCCGCTCCAGGCTTCACAAACGAAGAACAGATAGTTGCAATCTTTAGCGGACACGCAGAGTTTACTGCAGGTGATATCACAAGTTCAACAGAAGGTGAAGCAGTAAATTACTATACGCAATTAACAGCAACTGGTGGCATTGGTGCAACTATTAAGCCAGGCTTAAACTTAAGAGCAGACAACGACTCATTAATTAAAAATTCTAGCAGAGCATTTAGAAGTGATTCTGCATACAGTTTAAACACAGGTAGTTTTGGTTCAGACTCATCTAACATATCAGCAAGTGCGGTATTCCATAATGCATCAGATTCTATTCCTAACACCGATAACGTAATTGACTTAGGAACAAGCAGTAAGAGATTTGCAGAAGGACACGTTACTAGTTTAACATCGACAAATATTTTAGCATCTGGTACAGCATCATTGGGTGCATCCGGAACACCATTTACAAATGCTTACCTTACAAGTGTAAACATTGCAGGGGCAGTAACATTTGCAGGGGCAAACAATTTAGGTACAACAAGTGCTAGAGCAGGAACTGGTTTCTTTTCTGGATTGGATACTTCAGCATTTAAACTAGGTACACAAGTATTCCCTGCTTCAGACGGAGCAAGTGGACAACAATTATTCACAGATGGGTCAGGTGCTTTATTTTGGAGAGACCCTGTAAGTTCCATTACAAATATATTTGCAAGAGGTGGTACAGTAAGTTCTAATACAACAGCAGTAGTAAATGGAGTATCAGAAACTACATTCGCTATTGATATTGGAGCCGGTCCAGGCGTAACAGTACTAGACGACACTATTCAAGTTGACATAAGCAGTTTCACATCTGATAACTTGCCAGAGGGAACATCAAACTTATACTACACTAATGCAAGAGCACAGGCGGCAATTAGTGTTATTGATAGTGGAGGCTTAGGCAGTTTATCAGAATCAGGTGGTGCAATAACTTACGCAGGACCTAGCACAACCGACATTAGAGATCAGTTTAGTGCTGGAACAGGTATTAGCATATCAAGTGGTCAAATATCTACAGACGACAGTAATATTTCACATGATAACTTATCAGGCTTTGTGTCAAACGAACATATAGATCATAGTGCTGTATCTATAACAGCAGGTACAGGTTTAACAGGTGGTGGAACAATAGCATCTAGCAGAACATTAAATGTTGCAGGTGGCTACGGTATTACAGCAAATGCAAATGACATAGAAGTTGCAAATAGTGATATCAGAGCATTGTTTACTCCAGGAGTTGGCATTAGTATTAATGCCAGTGGAGAAATTTCTAACACAGGTGTATTAAGTGATCCAGACACCACAGACTTTGTCACCAAAGCAGGTACGCAATCAATTGGTGGTGCAAAAACATTTACAACTGCCATTACTGCAACAGGTGGTATTAGTATGGGAGCGGCAGATGTAGCCTACACCGGCACATTGGTATTCACTGGAGGTAGTGGATCAGTATCATTTGGAACGGGTGGTACTATAAGTGCAACGGGTGACATCACAGCATTCTCTGATCGTAGATTAAAAGAAAATATAGAACCTATTGATAATGCACTAGAAAAACTTCAATCAATTAATGGTGTAACTTTTAATACCATAGGCCAAGAAAAACGTCAAGCAGGACTAATTGCACAAGATTTACAAAAAGTATTACCAGAAGCAGTTCACGAAAACGAAGATGGCATGTTAAGTGTTGCATATGGTAACACAGTTAGTTTACTTGTTCAAGCAATCAAAGAACTGCAGGCGGAGGTGGCTGAGTTAAGGCAGGAGTCATCATCCAATGCCAATAAGTAAAACTAGCGGAATTTCTCTTTCAGAAATAAATTCATTTTTAAGCAAAGGCAATAATATTAGTGCTTACTATGATGAATTTTATTTAGATACAAAAAGAAATACATCAAAAATATTTACACCAGATAGGCCTATTAATTTTGGAGCATTTGACAACCTTGATAAACTTCCAGACGCAGATGTAATACTTCCACTAGTTGAGTTAACCAGTCAAAGAGGTAGTGGTGATTACTTTAAGGGCGACGGTGCAGATATTACACTATCAGTTGTATTAAAAGCAAAGAAAAGTAGTGAGCCTCAACCAGTATTATCTTTTAGACCAGAACAAAGACCACAAAGTACAGTAATAAAATGGTACGAAACAACAGGTGGCGCATTTACAGAAATAACAAGTAACGTTACCCAAACTATGGCTCTCCCTACGTCTTGGAGGTTTAGTTTTGAATTTATGGGATTCGGCAGGAGTCCTAAGCAACCCGAATATGTATTTCGTTCAGTGTTAAAAATACCAAAAGACACCACAGGGACAAGAACATTTGTTGCTAGGGCAGAAGTATTCACATATAATATTGAGACCGACGAAGTGGCAGGTTCGGCAATTACAACATTTGACCCATATAAGATTTCTATTCAAGAAGCAGGTGAACCAGTAGTAAAAGCAACAGTTAATATGCCAGGCACTAATACATCAGGAACAATTATAACTTACACAGATGGTTCAGCAACGTCATATCCGGCACTAGGTGTAGGATTCAATTATACATTTAGTGAAGGTGAATCACCAGGCTATATAAAAACAGATAGATCGGAATCACATGTAAGTTATGTGTCATACAATGGCGGCGCATTTGTGGCTTCTACCGCTAATGGTGTTGGACCATATGGCCCGTTTCATCAGAGTCACGATCCTACTAGAAGTCCTAAAGAGTTTGGCTATTGGGTAAGAGCTCCTATCAAATATACTGTTCCGGGCGAGTATCGTTTCAAATTAATATCATCTGTAAGTAATACATTTACAAAACCAGACGGAACAACAGGTTATGTCATTACAGCAACAGATGAAGCCATTCACACAGCCACAATTGGAAGTAAAACAGTTGATAATGCCGTACCAACATTATTAGGTTGGACAATTAATGAAGATTCTATATCAGAGGATGGCGGAATAGCAACAGCAACATTATCTACACAACATGCTATAGGAGAAGAGATAACACTTGCCGCTAGTGAAAACTTTGGAATTAATCTCAAAACATGGAAGGTGCAGAAAATAACTGCTAACTCAATGACATTTAAGTTCACGTCAAAGGCAAGGAATCACGGCGATAACAGAACATTAACATTATATGCTACACCTAAGGGCAACGACTGGGACGATACTACTAGGGTAAGTGATACTGTTACATTAACTAATTCCGGTGCACCTACACTATTGGATGGATATGGCATGAATGGTGTCAACTCAGTAAATGAAGGCAGTTCGTTTACTTACACATTAAAAGGTGTAAACTTTCAAGAAGAGGATTATACATGGACAACTACATTCCCAGCCGCGTCAGTGGTTAACACTAGCGGTTCGTTTTCAACTCCTTATGCAGGCAATTATTATACTGGTAATTATCACGGCACATTCACAGTTGATACGGTAGTAAGAACAGACCACTACGAAGATGTAACAGGTGGACAAATTAAGGTTTATAGGAATGGCCAGTTATATACTCAAAGTGGTGCAAAACTAAAAATTAAAAACACAACAGCACAACCAGTGACATTACCGTCTTCATCTGGATTGGCTCCGATAGTACATAACAAGATAACGAGAGATACACTCAACGAACCATGGTATGGATTAGGAGGTGTTAGTATTACACTTAATAAAGATAGTACATGGTCTTCCTCATCCGGGCAAACAGGTACTTACGCAACACCGGCGCCATTAGAAGGTGACTGGATTCCAGTAATTTCGGAGGCTGGGCCTATAGCAAAAGCCATCTTCCAAGAAGATCAGATAATTAACATAAAACCTAGTGGCTACTTTGCCTTTACACAGCAATTTAGTCAGAGTAGTGCAACATTGAACGTTAGAGGAGTAGCGGCTCAAAGTATTATAGGCCATGGTAGTTGCACATTTACATACATTTTTAAAAATACAGTTTCAAAAGAAACAAGGACCGGAGGGGTACTTAATTTGTCCGTATTTGTACACGCAATACCTTCAAGACAAATTGGAGTTCAGGTAGTGAATAATTTTGAAGGGGAGCAACAAATCTACGGCGTTGACGTTGACCCAGAGATAGTTGAGGAAGTTCATCCGGCACGTGGCGGTCTAATTAGAGATTATTGTGGCAAGAATAATATAAAATGGGGGGCTTATCATGACGGCAATGGCGGTCATTATGCTCGTATTATAGAACGTAATTCAGTTGATTGTGGATATGTAAATCCATATACTGATAGTGGGATTAAGCCAACAGAAAGACATGAAGAATCAATTGATGTTACTACTCCAAGTTATGCCGCAGGTGGAACAGTTACTAACGAAGTTAACCAAAATATATATAATGCAAAACTTGCCGAAATTGACGAAGAAGCACGCCAGCAGGTGCTAGACTCCATTGCTAAGAACGGATTACCCGATTTAACTAACGTGTTAGCCGGCATAACAGTTGATATAAGCAAGATAAAGATCGATATAGGTAGCATAAACATAGGTAGTATATAATAAATATGTGCGTAGTTAATAAAGATGATAAATAACAATAATGAAAAACAATTTTAATGAGAGTAGACTATAATGTCATATGATATAACAAATACAGACGGTACGTTAAGTTATTCCGTTGCTGACAACCAGGTAAACACTAGTCAGTTTTCACTTGCATTAGTAGGACGTAATACAGCAAATTATGGACAATACTTTGCTCAAAATACCATTAGGCATTTAGAAAATTTTGCTGGTATTTCTGCACCTACTCCAGGTACTAAACTGATAGGTCAACTATGGTTTGACAAAGGCGAAGATATACTTAGAGTATGGGACGGCACAAACTGGAAACGTGCAGGCGTTGTAGTAGGAAACACAAGACCAACAGACGGTGAAGGCTCAGGTACACAATTCTTTAACTTGGGTACAGAAAAATTAGAAATACACAACGGCACAGCCTTTGTAGAAGCAAACTACCCAGGAGAAGTAACAACAGACTATTCCTCAGATGCAACTAATGGTTCACCAGCACATTATGGTGCAAGACTAAGAACATTATTTTTAAAAGATTCCAACGGTAAGACATTACCAGTATTAGCATTAGTATATACTAAATCAGGCTCAACTGGTAACGCAGGTACAACAACAGTAAACGGGCAGAAAGAAACAATAATGACATTGTTCTCTGATCATCCTTCGTTTACGATAGCAAACCCAACAGCAACAGCAGTTGGTACAGAAACAATTGATTACTATCCAGAACTTACAGGTACTGGTGGTATTGCATCAGCAAGAACAGGTAGATCAGCAGGTGTTATATTACCTGGATCTAATCAACGTGCTGAATACGAAGCGTCTCAAACAGCAAACTTCTCAACATTATATGCAACATCAATTGGTGATGCATCTAATCCAGTTTCATCTGGACATGTTGATACATTAACAGTTAATACCCAATTAAATATTCCAGGTGCGGCCGCTGTAACCGGCGACTTAACTGTAGGCGGAAGTATAGGTGTAACAGGCGATGTTACAGGTACAACAAGTACAGCCACATTTGCAAACATTGTTGTTACAGCAGGTTCTATATTAAGTGGTGATACAACAATCAATGGTAACCTAACACTTAATGGTGTTAACACACAGACGTTAGGTACTGATGCACAAAAAGTAGAAACTATATTTGGTAACGCAATTGATACACAAAGTTTAACAGTAGATGGTACAGCCACTATTGCTACACTAAATTCAACATCAATGACCGTATCAAGTTTAGCAACACTAACAAGTGCAACCATTTCAGGAACAACCACATTAAATGGCGCAGTCAACTTAGGTGATGATAGTGCAGACTCTATTACAGTTAACGGTACAACATCGTTTGTGGGTGCAACCACATTTAACAGTGATATAGTATTAAGTTCAGGAACAGACTTAACTATCAGTAACGGTCAATTAATACTAGCAGGTTCAAGTAGTATCACTGGTGCGGCATCAAACATATTAATTGATAATCAGGGTTCATTAAACAATCCTAGATTTATTACATTTGTAAATGGTTCTACTGATGATACACAATATAAATTAGAGAATGACGCAGGTCTTTCATATGTTCCTCAAACAAATACATTATCTACCACAGCAATTACGGCATCGGGAACATTAACGTTCGGTACGTTAAGTGACGGCTCATTATCAGTAACTGCTTTTATTGACGATGATTCAATGGCAACAGCAAGTGCTACAACATTAGCATCATCAGAATCTATTAAAGCATACGTTGATGCACAAGTAACAGCATCAGATGACGACTTAACTATATCAGGCGATTCTGGTTCAGGAACAATTAATTTAGATACCGAAACATTAGGAATTAAAACAGGTGCTGGTTTAACATCGGCGGTGTCTGGTAACGATGCAACTATCACTTTAAATACAACATTAACTGGCATGTCTAGTATTACTTCATCTGCGTTAGTAGGTGATTTAACAGGTGACGTTACAAGTTCAGGAACAAGTAGTTTTAATAATGTTACTTTATCAGGCTTACTAACTGGTATCTCTACAAAAGCACAACAGATTAATTTAACAGCAGAAAATAGTTCCGGATCACAACATTCTATATTATTTAGTCCAGGTGCAACAGGTTACGAAGCAATCAAAACTGACACTGGATTGTATTACACACCTAGCACAAATACACTTACAGCAAGTGTATTTGATGGTACAGCAGACGTTAGCACTAAGCAAACATTAACTGCTACTAATACATCAACTTCAACACATTACCCATTATTTGCAGATGCGGCAACAGGTGACGAAGACGTTAGAACTGATACAGGGTATACCTATGTTCCAACATCAGGAACATTAACAGCAACCATATTTAACGGTGAAGCAGTAACGGCTCGTTATGCGGATTTGGCTGAGATATATTCAGCAGATGCAGACTACGAAGCAGGCACAGTTGTGAAACTGGGCGGCAGTGAAGAAATTACAATGACACTATCACACAACGACACTGAAGTATTTGGTGTCATCTCAACTAATCCTGCATACTTGATGAACAAAGATGCAGAGGGTTTACCAGTTGCATTAACAGGTCGTGTACCAGTTAAGGTAATTGGACCAGTAAGCAAAGGCGACAGGCTGGTATCAAGTGATGTTCCAGGTGTTGCAAGAAGTATTGGTAACGATACATACGATGCTAGAGCAGTTATAGGCCGTGCATTACAAAACAAACAAAATAGCGACGATGGCGTTATAGAAGCAGTCATCGGTGTAAAATAGGTAAATAGTAGTATAAATTAGGAGTTAACAAATGGCATCAGGATCAAGTTATACAGTATCAGGCGGAACTACAATGACAGGAGTCGTTGCAGGAGACGTTATCGATGATGCAGATTTCAATAATGCTAGAACAAACATTAATACATTAATGGGCAATGCCGCAGACGTTACAACAGGAACATTTACTGCATCAAGTACATACGGATGGGGTCAAGGTGGTGCAGGTGTTAGTGCCGCGTCAGCCGGTAGCACAGTTCAAGATACAGGTGCTGGTGGTTTTAAAGACTTACAGGACGATGTGCAGGCAATGTGTGCATTTTTAGGAATTACTGTTAGAGCAAATGTTGGAACTGACGTAACAACATCAACAACAATTAATGCAACAACTTGGACTAACTTGATGTTAAACGTACAAGATTGTTGGAATGGCAGATTTTCACCTAGTTCACGAACTATCTCAACAGATGCAAGTAAAACTTTTACTAGTTCATGGACTGGCACATTAAACCAAGAAACATCATGGACATTTGCAAATGAAGCCTCTACTAGAGCATTCTTTAATGGTGGTGGTAGATTAGGTGTTTCAGGTTCATATACAGGTTCATCAGGTGATCAGTTTACAGCACATGCAAACAGAATGAGTGGCATGGGCGATTTTTATATGGGACATGATAACATATCGGCAAGTGCCGGTACTAGTCAAGGCAAAGGTTTCTATGAATTAACAACATCATATGCAGAACTTTGGTCATACTACGGTGCAAGTTCACCTTACTCAAATGACTATATTAAAGTTTTTGGTAAGGTAAATTCAACAACTAATCCAACTGTAGTAACATTAAAAACAACATTAGTTGACGCAACAGATAACGTTATCGACGCCGCGGCAACAGGTACACTAACTCTTAACTGTAGAAGACATCAACCAGATGCAAGTGGTTCAGGGTTTAGTTTTGCAGTACCAACAGACAGCATGGGCAATATTACAGGCTCATAATAAGAAACATTCTTATTAAAAAGCCAGTTCTAGTAACTGGCTTTTTTTATGGCTATAAATAATATCTGTATAACACATTTAGTTGTGCAAGGAAATATATGAATATATTAAATCACATTACTAATAACTTGAAAACAGTTTTAGTGGATAGATGGAAAGACTTCAGCGGAAGAAGTAATAGACCAGAGTATTGGTTCTTTAGTTTGTATGCATCAATTATAATGTTTGTGCTTATGGGTATAGACAACTTAATTGGTTTTACATTCTGGAATTGGATTGACCCTTTTGGATCACCTAACACAGGTATCCTTGGAGCAATCTTTTTATTAGGAACACTTCCAGCAAGTTTGGCTGTAACAGCCAGAAGGCTACATGACAGAGGTCATAGTGCATGGTGGATTATCGGATTATTTGTTCCAGGATTAAACTTTATTGTTTTTTACTGGTTAGTAAGAGCGGCTAAAGATACACCTGAAGCAAAGAAATATGTAAACCCTTACGGTAAATTACCTAAGTAAGTTTTCATAACGCATTAGAGGCCAGTTATAAATACTGGCTTTTTTTGTGACTTATAAATAGTACTATATACATACAGGATCATATATGGCGGCTAAACTACAGACAGCATTAGAGTTTTCTAACTACAGACAGACACTAAACAACCAAAAAGAAGTATTAAAAGCAAAAACAGAAAGTTTGCTAAGTTATAGTATTAATGGTGGTACATTTACTATTGATCGAGAACTTATTACTTTTGTCAAAGTTTTAATTGACGATAAGCACACTGATGCTATACTATTAGATATTTACAATCATCCTATTGCAATAGACTTACAAAACTTTTACGGTGAAATAATGAGTAGATATTTTGAAGTAACCAATGACTATTATGTAGAGTATGAAAACATAAGAAAAGCAAGGAAAGTATCTTCTGTATTAGACTTAAATAATCCAGGAAGTGATAGTGGCGAATAGCAGTCGTGGGGTAATAATGTTTGCCCACAACAATACAGAGATAGACTACATAAAGTTAGCATACGTTAACAGCCTGCTAATACAAAAGCATATGGGCTTAGATAGAACACAGATTACTGTAGTTACTGATCCTCATAGCCTCGAACACGGTAAAAAAACAATTGGTATTAGAAAAATGCAACAAGCATTTAAGAATACCGTTGTAGTAGAAAAAGACATAAAGTTTAAACAGAGTAATGTTAGAACATACAAAGACACCAGTCACACAGCAAAGCAATTACAGTTTTACAACGTTAATCGTTGTGATGCATACGATATATCACCGTACGACGAAACGTTGCTTATAGACGTTGATTATATTATACAAAGCGATTCTCTTAATCAAGTATGGGGTCATAACAACGAACTTATGATGAATTGGGAGTTCCAGGATATACTTAATGATAGAAAGTTTCCTGCATTAGATAGACTAGGCCCTACTGGTATAACAATGTATTGGGCTACAGTAGTTTACTTTAAAAAGTCCTCATACGCAGAAACGTTTTTTAACTTTGTTAAACATGTTAAAAATAACAAAGAATACTACGGTGACTTGTACAGATGGTATGGCACGTTATACAGAAACGATTATAGTTTTAGTATTGCGGCACACATGATAAGTGGCTATCAAGACAAAGGTGTACCCCAACTACCTCACAAATTATATAAAACGTTTGATACAGACGATGTCGAGGAAGCCATCAGCGACAATGATTTATTACTGTATCTAGAGAAAGTTAGAAGTCCAGGAGACTTTATTCTTGCAAGATGGAAAGGAGTTGACTTACATATAATGAACAAGTGGGCTCTAAATAGAATAAGCGAAACAATGATAAAACACTTAATTACTGCAAAAAGACCTGCTAAGAAAATAGCAAAAGAAGTAGAGATAGAACATGTGGATGCATGATTGTGCTGTTGGCGGACCGACAGCAACAGAGTCTGACCAACCTTGCAATTGGTGTAATATCACGCAAGAAGACATTATGGATAAGGAAATAAACACAAACCACGATACACTGGAACCCGTAGATGAGTAAGTCAAAGGCACCAGAACTAGGAGATATGATAGAACATATCTGTGCCCTTAACGGTAAGTTTGAGGGCAAGGTTGTACAACTATTAGCAATGCAATTTGTTTACGAAACCAAAGAAGGTAATCGTAGATTTTGTTTGTTTAAAGAACAATGGAAAAAGTTAGATGAAGACTAGGTATTACATACTCGCAGGTATAGTTTACACATTGGTTGTAGGCTTTGTTGTGAATGCTGTAACCTACAGAGTGACATACGAAGAAGTTAAGGAAAAATGCTTAGTAGACGGCTGTATATCTGTATATGAATACACAGGCGAAGTAGGTGGTGAGGAGTGGGAAGAACTAATTCTCATTGCCGAAGAGGCTGAAGAAGAAGCAGAAATGTGGAAGGCAGATGCCGACGCAAAATGGGAAAGTGACGAGAATCCATACTACAACACAGCATCTGATCAATCTGATGCCGCAATATATGTTAATATGTTTATGATGTTAGCAGACCCTATAAACTGGTTGTTCACATTTATAATTGCTACATTTATAGCAGGATTCTACTTAGCATTTTATAGTTGTAAACTTGCTATAGAAAGATATTTTAGGGGAGACCATGGGGAAGATTAGACAATGGATCGGTCGTTGGTTTGATTATCACTTAGAAAGAAGTATGCAACGACATGCAAATAAGCAATGGAAAAATAGGAAAAAGCAGTAATGAGCAGAGGTTATATAGTTATAGCACAGAACAATAGCACGACTGATTATCTAAAGCAGGCGTATGCATTAGCTCTGAATTTAAAAGCAACACAGACGACTGTAAGCAGTCTAACAGTATGTGTTGACCCTGCTACTAGAGACATGATTAAACCTAAACATACTAAAGTTTTTGATAACATAGTAGACATTCCTTGGGCAGACGATGCCGAAAACGACGAATGGAAAATTAATAATAAGTGGAAATACTATTACATGACTCCGTATGATGAGACAGTAATACTTGATACTGATATGCTATTTCCTACAGATGTAAGTCATTGGTGGGATATTATGTCACAACGTGATGTTTGGGCAACAACAAAAGTTAGAACATATAGGGGCGAAGTAGTAAACAGCGATTACTACAGAAAATATTTTGTTGCAAATGATTTACCTAATGTTTATACAGCATTCTTTTATTTTAAACAAAGCGATCTAGCAAGTGAACTGTTTGCAATGACTGAGATTATATTTCAACATTGGCAAAGATTCTTCCATAGATACATGCCCAAAGGTAAACCAGACTGGTTGAGCGGCGATGTTGCATTTGCACTTGCTATACAATTACTAGACATTGAACAAGAATGTACAAGGGAAAACATAGATTCGGTTCCTACTTTTATACATATGAAAAGCCATATACAAGAAGTAAGAGGTGCCGCACTTAGTGAAACATGGACTGAGAGTTTACCAACATACTATAACGATTGTAAGAACTTTAAGATAGGAAACTTTCAACAGCAATTACCGTTTCACTATGTTGAAAAAGAATGGTTAACTGATAAAATGATAAAGCAAATGGAGGATTCGTATGCCGGCTAAAAAAACAACAAAGAAGGCAGAGATAGAAAAAGTACAACAAGAGAATATTGTATCGGACGCCGCACTAGAAAGAAAAAAGAGATTCCTTGCAGAAAAAGAGAAAGCAGGTGGAATTGATAAACTTGTTCAGACTCACAAAGAAAAGCCGTGGGTTATATATTTTACAAAGGCAGGAGAAATTGTTTGCTTTACACAGAACGAAGTAGATGTTAAAGACGATTGGCAAACATACGACTTCTCACAAGAACAATTAAAGATACTTATTGACAATATGGATGACTTGTTTAAGTATAGAATTAATGTTGATCCTACTGTGGATAACTTGTATAGTATTCAGTTAAAAGAAATAAACACTATCTACACAGAGTCTGAGAAAGACTTCCTCAACGAAATTGAGTACGGCAAAAGCACTTCGTTTGATGTAAAGGTTGCTGTTAACTCTGCTGAACTTGTTATTACCTTAAGCAACAAAGCAAAGGAAGTATACAAAGATGTATATCCTATTAGTGCAACTGTAAAAGGACAACGGCTGTTAAAATTCTTCTTAACAGCAGAACACGACCCACATGTAATGTTTCATTACGAAATCATAAGCCTAGCAGAACTTATTACAGAAAAGAAAGTTGTTAGACAATTACCCGGAGACTTGCGCCACTGTAGTGTGTATACTGTAAAACTGTTTGATAAATATCAGAGAGCATAACAGGACACATTTATATGGCAAAGCAAGATGTCACAGAACTAGATATATTCTATATTTCATACGACGAGCCAAACTGCGAAGAGCATTGGGCAGACTTATTAAACAAAGTACCTTGGGCAAAACGTGTCCACGGTGTTAAAGGCTTTGATGCCGCACATAAAGAATGTGCAAACCAATCTGAAACAGAACGTTTTATCACAGTAGATGGTGATAATATTGTTATGCCTGATTTCTTTGAACAAGCTCTTGACTTTCCAGAAACTGATCACGACGGTAATGATATTGCTGAAAGTATTTTTAGTTGGAATGGTAAAAATATTCTCAACGGATTAGTATATGGTAATGGTGGACTTAAATGTTGGCCTACAGAGTATACCAAAACAATTAACACACATGAGGCCGCAACTGACGGCGAGGGCATGGAGTTTTGTTGGAAGTTAAATTATATACAACTTAACGACACGTTCTCAGAAGTACACCAAACAGCCAGTCCTTTTCAAGCCTTCAGAGCAGGGTTCAGAGAGGGTGTTAAAATGAGTTTGGACCAGGGCACAAGGGTGAAGCCAAGTGAATTCAAAGACAAGATATGGTATGGAAATTATAATAGATTACAGACCTGGGCTAACATAGGCACTGATGTTACTAACGGCTTATGGGCTATATACGGTGCAAGACTTGGTTGCCAAATGGCAGTACTAAGCGATTGGGACGTTAATTTAATATCAGACTACGACTGGTTTAAAAGTTTCTTCTATGACGACGTGGCACCTAAGTTTGACGGCTTAAACGACATGAAGTGTAACTATACCAAGCAACAATGGCAACAGGAATTATTATATAAAGAGGTATGCAGATTAGGGCACGAACTCAATGAAGAGATAAACGACATGATGTTGTTCAATCCTAACGAACAAATGTGTAGATTCTTTAAGAAAACTTATGTTAACCCTAAACGCTGGGGAGTAATGATCAGAGAAAAACAAATACAGGACTTGTTAGAAAAAGGCCTCATCGGCTCATCTTAAATGAAACTATACGCCAATATAGGCATAGGGCACGAAAACGACATAGATGTTTTAAAGCAACGAGTTGTTAGTGCCGCACAATGCAATGCTGATGCAGTTATAATAGGCAAAAGCACACCTGTAAAAACAGTACCAAGTAACAAAAAGTATGTGCCTATACAAAGTAAGTGGGGGACTATGGCATACTTAGAAGTTGCAAAACGCTCTGAAGTATCTAAAGAAAACGCATTAACACTAACTAACTTCTGCAAAGAGATTGGTATACCATTAATATGGAGTGTGACTGACAATCAAGCAGGTGCATGGGTGAGAGAGAATTGCGACAGTAGTACAATCAAGGTCCACTACGATGCAATAGATCCTATAGAACTTATACAATATTGCAAAGAAAACTTTGAACATGCTATATACAGTCATGTACACATGGACGATATTTTACAATATTACACAAATACTAATAAACGCAGAAACATCACAATATATTATACAACAGATCAGTTTCCGCCTAAAGTAGAAGACTTACAACTAGGTAATATAGACAAACTAACGAAAAAATGGCCTGATGTTAGAATTGCATACGAAAGCAGAGAAGCAGGCATATTCCCAGGAGTAGCAGTTGCATACAAGGGAGTCGACTTTATAGAAAAATATTTAGGCGACGATGACAGCGACAATCCATCAATACTAACACCAGAACAGTTTTATGATTTTTGGAATACCATGAATATACTGTTTGAAGCCGACCAAGTAAAAATAGAAGAGGATCTTCAACCTGATAAATAAGTGCGTAGTTTAAAACTATGACAGACAACAGGAGAAGAAAATGGCCTCAATCGGATTTATTGGGGTGGGCAAGTTAGGACAAGCCTGCGCCGAGATGGTTGCCGAAGTACATGATGTTGTTGGTTATGATGTTAACCCAGTAGAGCCTGAAAACTTTACAATGGTTGATAAGTTGGAGAACGCAGTTAAAGGACAAGACATTGTTTTTATTGCAGTACCAACGCCACATGACCCGCAGTATGATGGAAAAGCACCTACCAGCCATTTACCAAACAAGGACTTCGACTACTCGTTAGTACGACAGGTTCTCTCAGAGGTAAATGAGGTTGCGTCAAGCGATCAATTGGTAGTGTTAATATCGACGGTATTACCAGGAACAGTTAGGAGAGAATTAGAACCTTTAATTACTAATGCTCGTTTTATTTACAACCCATACTTAATTGCTATGGGCACAGTAAAATGGGATATGGTTAATCCAGAAATGGTAATGATAGGAACTAGCGATGGGAGTGAAACGGGAGACGCAAAGGTTCTCGTAGATTTCTACAAAACAATAATGCAAAACGAACCTAAGTACGTTATAGGTACATGGGATGAATGTGAATGCATTAAAGTATTTTACAATACATTTATATCAGCAAAGGTATCTCTAGTAAACATGATACAGGACGTTGCAGAGAAACAAGGTAACATAAACGCAGAAGTTGTTTGTGATGCATTGGCTAACAGCGACAGACGTATTATGGGACCAGGGTACATGAAACCAGGAATGGGAGACGGAGGTGCTTGTCACCCACGTGATAACATTGCATTGCGTTGGATGGCTGAGGAATTAGAACTAGGATACGACTTGTTTGATGCTGTAATGCTTTCACGAGAAGTACAAGCAGAGAACATGGCAAAACGTTTAATGGAGTTAGCAGGTACAATCTACCCTACAACAAAAACATTAATACCAGTCATGCCTATTATTATAGTCGGTAAGGCTTACAAGCCTTTAGTGGAATATGATGCAGGTTCGAGCAGTATGTTAGTAGGACACTACATAACAAAAGCAGGATTTGAATTACATTACTATGATGAGAAAACAGGTGACGTACCGTTAGATGATATACTCAGTAGACCATGCGTATACTTACTAGCACATAATCCAGAAATCACTTACGGTGATCAATTAGATACTGTGCCTGGTTGGTATAACGGCAAACACAAACGTACAGATTGCGATAATGCTTTATCTGTTTCTACAGGAAACGGAACAGAGCTACAGTTTGCATCAGGAAGTATTGTGTTGGACCCATGGCGTAAAACACCCGACATAGCAGGTGTGCAAGTTGTACACTATGGTAATACTAGGGGAAATGTGTAAGATAATCAGTGGGGGTTCGCCCCCACTATTTTAGGAATAGTATGAGTGAACGAATAGAACGAATTGAAGAGATAGACAAGTTACTTACTTCTGAGATAAGCGGGACCTTTTGTCTTGCAAAATGGCATCACACTACAATTTATTTACATAGAGGACAGACGCATAGTTGCTATCACCCTAAGCCACATGACATTCCTTTACAAGAATTAAAATACGACCCGAGCGTACTACACAACACACCGCAGAAGATTGATGAGCGTATAGAAATGTTTAACGGTGAGAAGCCAAGTGGTTGTCAATACTGTTGGAACGTTGAAGAACTAGACGAAGGCAAAGGACCAAACGAAGATAAACATGTTAGCGACAGGCATCAAAGGAATTCAAGTATATACACAGAAGATAGACTAAACGAAATTTTATACAATCCACCAGACTACAAGATTAATCCAGAGTATGTAGAGATTGCATTCAGTAACGAATGTAATTTTAAATGTGGCTACTGTCACCCAATGCATAGTAGTTTATATAGACAAGAGATTAAGAAACACGGACCATACAATATGGTTAGCAATCACCAAGCAGACATTGACTGGTTTGACATATACGAAGAGGACTCGCCTTATGTAGAAGCATGGTGGAAGTGGTGGCCTGAAGTGAGCGAAACGTTAAACATACTTAGGATAACAGGCGGAGAACCAATACTACACAAAACAACATGGAAACTATTTGAAGAACTCAGTGAAAACCCTAAGCCTAATATAGAAATTAATATTAATACAAACTTAGGTTATACAAGTAGACGTGTTGAAAGATTAGTTGATGCTGTTAAAGACTTAACAGAAAATAATAAAATACGTGGCTTTAAAATGTTTAGTTCTATTGACACTTGGGGCAAACGTGCTGAATATATTAGAACAGGTTTAGACATTGAACTTTGGGAAAAGAACCAGGACATATACTTACGTGGTGTTAAAAGTCATATAACACACATGGTAACATTCAATGTGCTAAGTGTTACAACATTTAAAGAGTACTTGAAAAAAGTATTGGAGTGGCGCAAAACATACGAAGATATAATCCCTAACAACTTAGGTAGTTCACCTGATGTTAGAAAGATTAGGTTTGATACTCCTTACTTAAAAGAGCCTCTACAATACGATATGCACATATTACCTAAAGAAGAATTCTTACCATACTTTGATGACATATTAGATTTTATTAAAGAGAATATTGTAGAAGATGATCGCACAATGTTTAGTGGATTAGAGTATGAACGTTTTAGACGAGTACGAGATTATTTTGTAACTACACAATACGATGATGAAAAGATACGAAGGGGTAGAATAGATTTCTACAAATGGTTTAACGAATACGACAAACGCAGAGACACAAACTTCTTAGAAACTTTTCCAGAGATGGAAGGCTTTTATAGAATGTGTGAAAAATTGAATGAAGACGACATTCAAATAGTAGATGTAAGTTAATGGCTAGAAAAATACCAGTACATAATATTACAGCAGACGAGGCTCTTAGTAATAATTCTTTTTGCATGTTACCTTTTGTACACATGCACATAACACCTGATGGCAAGCCATTACCTTGTTGTATAGGAAACATGAAGTACTCTCATTCAATAGGCAGAAAAAATCTATCTATAGAAGAAATGGTTAATTCAGATTTTATGAAAAATCTTAGAATGAATATGATTAACGGAATTAGGCACGAAGTATGCAGTGGTTGTCATAAGATAGAAGACTCGGGCACTGGTACATATAGTTTTAGAAATACTGCTAATGAGAAGTACAAGAAACATGCGCCAAGAGTATTAAGACGAACAACCAAAGACGGACACTTAGCAGACTTTAAAATGAGATACTTTGATATTAGACTCAGCCATGTTTGTAATATGAAGTGTCGAACATGTAATAGTGGTTACAGTAGTTTATGGGAAGCCGAAGATAAGAAGCAAGGCATTAACATAACGTTTGACATGATGCATGATCGTAATCCAACAACGTTCGAAGAAATACTAGAGCATGTACCTTACATGGAAGAATGTTACTTTGCAGGTGGTGAACCAATGGTTGACGACTACCATTACTACCTACTAGAAGCATTAATAGACCAAGGACGAACAGATGTAAGACTTAGTTACAATACCAATTTGAGTAGACTAAAGTTTAAAAACTACAATGTTTTAGAGTTGTGGGAGAAGTTTGATCACCCAGTAAATGTTTATAGCAGTATAGACCATTGTGAAGAACGAGCAGAATATATTAGAAATGGCACTAAGTGGAATGATATCGAAACAAATATTAAAAGGCTATTGCTGGAACCAAATGTAAATTTGCAAATTAGTTCTACTGTGAGTATGTTAAACTATGTAACACTAGAGCAGTTTTTTAAGAAGATGTTAACAACAGGTCTTATGCCTGGTGGTGATTGGCAATTAAATCCTGTATCAAATCCCGAGTGGATAAGTGTATTTAACTTGCCACAAGAGATGAAAGATGCAGGTAGGCAAGGCATTAATAATATTATTGAGTATCTTACTAGCAAAGACAAACTAGTTAGAACATATAAAAAGAGAAACTATAATTTTGAACATACTATAAACAATATTAAATCGTTTCCTGACTTAGTAGACAGCAGTGGTGTAGACTTTAATGATGTCCGCCCAGAGTTTGTATGTGAAACTAGAAGACTTGACCAGTTACGCAAAGAAACATTTGTTGAGGTGTTTCCTGAACTGAGGACTATGTATGAGTGATTATATAGACTTACACGACATAGACAAAGAACACTTGCTAACAGAAAGTAAAACATTTTGTATGTTTCCGTGGATACACTTAAATGCAACACCCAAGGGGGATATCTATCCTTGCTGTAGTAATGACTACACGAATCCAATTGGTAATGCAAGAGACATGTCTCTTAAAGAAGCATTTAACACAGACTATATGAAAGAGTTAAGACTAGCAATGTTACAGGATAAAAAATCTGATATATGTAATTTTTGTTATAGTCACGAAAAAGCAAGTCCACATAGTTTTAGAACATATAGCATGGATAACTTTTCAGACTCGTTTGATGACGTATTAGCAATGACACACAAAGACGGTACAGTTGATGAGCTAAACATGAAATATTTTGATATTAGGTTTAGTAATATATGTAATTTTAAATGTCGTAGTTGCGGTACAGAGTTTAGTAGCCAATGGGCATTAGAAGATAAAAAAACATATAACCCAGATGGGCCTGTTATTATACACGTTGACGATGATAAAGGAACTGTACTGAAAGAAATAATGGACCAAGTAGAACATATTGACTTGGCTTATTTTGCAGGTGGTGAACCGTTGATCACACCTGAACATTATGCTATACTAGAGGAAATGATTCGTAAAGGAAGAACAGATACAGTATTAAGATACAATACTAATGCTAGTACCATAAGTTATAAGCAATACGATATACTAGAACTTTGGAAGCACTTTGATAAAATAGAACTAAGTTGTAGTATCGATCACTATGGTGACCGTGCTGAAATTATGAGGGCAGGTACCAACTGGGGGAGAGTTGAAGAGAACTTAAAAACATTCAGAGCATTAGATTATGTGGAGTTCCAACTTAATACAGTTTTTAGTATTATGAACTATCCTACAATAACAGAATTTTATGATTACATGAGACAACAAGGATTAGTAGACTTTGACAAAGATTGGTATCACACTTTGTACTTAGCAGACAATCCTAAGTACTATAGTGCAAAAGCATTACCAAAGAGCATGAAGAAAACTGCTGGCGAAAGTGTTAGAAGTTTCTTTAAAGGTAACAAAGGTTGTATAGATAGGATAACTAATAGTGCGGCTGACTTTGCCGACACAGAAGATAATTGGGACGAGTGCAAGGATGCATTTTTTGAAAACACATTTAGATTAGATGACATTAGGGGAGAAGACTTCTTCAAAGCATTTCCAGAGCTTAGAAGATTACAGGGGAAATAATGAAAACAGCAAAGCAACTAGTAAAAGACAGTAAACATTTTTGTGTCCTACCGTGGATACATTTCCATGCATGGCCTAACAAGCAAGTTATGCCTTGCTGTGTTGCAGACAGTGAAGCACCTGTAAGTGAACTCAAAGAAGGTGAAAGCATACTGGAAATGATGAACTCAGAAGAGTACATGAAGATGCGTACTGCTATGCTCAATGACGAGAGGTACGAAGCATGTTCTAGGTGTTATGACTTAGAGGACAATGGTACATGGACACTTAGACAAAGTCAAAACATGGTCCGTGGTATAGATAGCATTGACATAATTGAGGCAACTAACATTGACGGAAGCATAGACGAGTTCAAACTAAAGTATATGGATATACGTTTTAGTAACTTATGTAATTTTAAATGTCGTAGTTGTGGACCAGGTTGTTCTAATTTACATGGTGAAGAAAAACTTAAGATGATAGACGAGCATGTTTTCATTACACGATTTGGTAATGAAAATGACAAGAAAGCAAAGACACTTATATCTAATAACGAAGACGGTTCGTTTATGGATAAGTTACGTCCTTACTTAGATGATGTAGAGGAATGTTACTTTGCAGGTGGCGAGATACTTGTTACACCAGAACATTACGAGTGCTTAGACTATTGGATTGAAAACGACCTAGCAAAGAATATACAGTTAAACTATACAACTAATATGAGTAAGATATCTCATAAAGGTAGAGACTTAATTGAGCTGTGGAGCCACTTTCCTAAAATGGAGATATGGGCAAGTATTGATTCTATTGGAGAGCAAGGCGAACTAGTGCGTAAAGGTTTTAATTGGGAGAAAGTGCAACATAACATGCTTACAATTAAGGATAAGGCACCGCATATTAAAGTTGGCATCACACCGACAGTAAGTATATGGAACATATTTAACTATGGTGAAATGTATGACTGGATGTATGACAATGGCTTTGTAAGTAGAGAACTACCACCACGTGTAAATGTTCTAACTTATCCTGACTTTGCCGCTATACAAATTCTACCTAATCATGTTAGATTAGAAGTTATAAAAGAACTGAAGAACTATATTGCTAAGTTCCATGCAGACGAAGACACAGACTTAAGAAATGATTTTAAAATGTTAGTACAAACATTATGGACTGGCAAAGAAAACAAAGAAAAACTATTAGAGTTTTTCGATAACAACGACGAATACGATATGATCAGAGATGAAAATATGATCAGTGTAATACCACAACTACATGAGGTTTATGAATGGTGTCAAAGAAACTAGTTGAAATAAAAGCACCTGAGAAATACCTTAGTGTAACCTGGCAGGTGAATAACTTTTGTAACTTCAGTTGCACATACTGTAATCCTGGAAACTGGATTGGAGATAGTCCTAACGAAGGTAACACAGAAAAGTATATTGCTAACTTAGATAAAATTATTGAGAAATATAAAGCAAGAGATTATAAACACTTTAAGTTTTTCTTTAGTGGCGGAGAACCTACAGCATGGAAAAACTTTATACCAATATGTGAACATCTAAAAACAGTATTGCCCGATTGTACTATTGCTGTTAACACAAACCTTAGCAGACCTAAAGCATGGTGGGAGAAACATTTACATTTGTTTGATGATGTTGTTGCTAGTTTTCATGTAGAGCAATCTAAGAAAGAACAGTATGCAGAGACAAGCATATACTTATGTGATAAACTAAACTATATGAGCTCTAAGATACTATTGCACGATGAAAGGTTTTGGGAATGTGTGGCATTTGGCGAGCACCTTAAAAAAGTTATGCCTAATTATTTTATTGAGTGGACACCACTGTACGATGAGCTAAGTGCTAATGCTGGACCATGGGAATACAAAGATCCAAAGAAAACAGAATTTATAGAACAACACTCTATAGAACAAGAAGAGACTATTGAGAATCCTAATAAACGTGAGAGTGGTACTGCTAGTTATACCGTAAGAGAAGATGGTGACGAACAGGTATGCACCAGTAACAATGTAATTGTTAATAGAGAAAACTTCTTTACAGGCTGGAATTGTGATATAGGCGATTGTGTGTTTATATCTCCAGTGGGCGAAGTAAGTTTAGCAAGTTGCGGACTAAGTGGAGTAGTAGGACACATACTCGACGATATAAGCAAAGTTGGACCTAAAACAATTACTTGTACTAAGTTTCATTGCATGTGTGGTACAGATATTATTATTCCTAAGAGGTACAATGCAGAAGCGGAGGTAATAGCAGTTGGCACTGATTAATAAACAAAGTGGCGACACTATTAGATTTTATGACGTAGAGCAAGATGCATTCACAGGCAAGGTTAAAAAACTTTGGCACGAAGATCATGCTACCCCGATGATAACATTTATGCACAACTGGAACGAAGATGATTTAGATTACTTTGTATTCGAGTTTCGCAAAGGGCCTGCATTAGGCCTAGTACCGCTAGAAGAGATACTAACAGAAGAACAACTAATCGATTTAAAGCAACCTAACGGCAAGTTACACTTAGTAGCATCAAATAGTCACGAAGCCTTTCTAAGTTGCATACAAGACGTTTACAGCGGTCTAGTGGACCGTTATAACATACCTGCACATAAAATAATTTTAATGACAGGTGCCTTTGAAGCAGGCAGAGTAAACGAAGAAATAATTGCTACTAGAGATAACCAGGATTCAATCAAAATAAAGATTATAGTTGACTTTGAGAAAGGCGCACAGAACCAATTAGAATATTTAGTAGGACATTGTAAACAAAAATTTGCACCCACACTACAAGATAAAGAATACAAAAAATCATTTTTAAACTTTAATAGAAGATGGCGTAATCATAGACCGTTGTTTATTGCTATGTTAAAAATGGAAGGCTTACTAGACAATGGACTAATAAGTTTTGGGCCTAGTGACGATGGCAGAGGATGGGGCGAAGCACACCCTACACTAGTAAACATGCTTAGAGGTCTTGGGCACAAAGAGTTTGCACGACAACTAGATAACATGAAAAAAGAATTAGAAAGTATGCCGCCTATGTACTTAGATCATAAAGAACTAGTTACAAACAGAGCAGAGTTTATTGCTGACGACGATTGGATGTATGCTGAAACATACTTCAGTTTAGTAAGCGAAACTCATTACTTTGAACAAGATGACGAGCATGGAATATTCTTTAGTGAAAAAATATTTAAGCCAATTAGTTTTAGACATCCGTTTTTATTAATAGCACCACATGGTAGTTTAGCCGCATTAAAAAGCATAGGCTATAAAACATTTGAACCTTACATTGACGAAAGTTATGACAAAGAACAACACGATGTTAAACGTATGAAAAAAATTATAGCAGAGACTAAAAGGCTAGATGCATTGCAAGGAAACGAATTAAGCGACTGGATAAAGGGCGTATCTAAAATATGTGAGGACAACTATAACATCTTGCGTAACAAGTCTGAATATCAATTTGCACACAGAGTAAACTACTAATGTCTCAAAAGAATTCAAAAGAAACAAGCAAGTCAGTAAACACACTGGATGTTGTACACACAGAAGTGTACAGCAGTCTAGCATATCATAATTTTCCTGAAGGTAGTATAGTTCATCCGAACATTATGAAAGCAACCATAGATGACATACCTCGTATTAGAACATGGCAAGAATTTAGAAGATGGAACGAACATGAGGATTTAGAAGCACCATGTTTGTTTTACCAAGCCAACGGTGAGATAAAACAATTACTAGATTTAAAGTTTAGCGAAGAGACTGTAGCACTATGTAACGAAAAAGGATTGCACATATTTTTATACGAACCTCTTTGTTTATATTATGAAGACGACCCTATTGCAGGGTATTGGCTTAATGTACACAACTATGGCTTCTACACAGAATTCCCTAGAGAAAATGTAAACGGCGACGATTCATACAACAGAATTAGAGCAACAGAATTAGATTCTATCGGATACTTCTTAGGACAAAACAAATTGTACAATGTAATTGTACACACAGGCGACTATAATGTTGAGAAGGCATGTAGTGCCTACACTGGGCAAATGAAATTACTATGTGATGATCCATTTTTAAACGAGCTGATAATTTACGACAACGCAGACACTACTATTAAACGCAAGTTTACCAAACACTTTGTTTGTACTTGTTGGAGATTTACAAGCATACGAGCAATACTGTGTGCAATACTAAAGCAGTATGAGACACGTGGTGTAGACAGTAACCTCATCTGGTTCTTTGATACACCGGTGGAACATTTACTAAGTACTCCGTGGATGAACGTCAACGGCATAGGCGGTGAGGAGCCTTGTAGAGAACCAAAGTTCTTGTTTAATATGAAACAAGGAATAGAAATGCTTAACAAGGAAGCACCTATAACGTATGATGTTAAAGCAAGTAGCAGTACTCATGTGTTTGAATGTGCCGGTCACCATTATCCAACTAACACAGATTTTGATAATATTGGTAACCCTGTTGTAGTTAATCCTACACACTTACCACTAGAACCTATTTACAGAGAAGTGTTTGTAGATGTATGCATTGAAAGTAGATATGGTCAGCCAACAGGTAACATATCAGAAAAAGTTTTACAAGCAATACAATTTAAGACACCGTTCATACTAGTAGCACCACCGTACACATTAAAATATATGCACGAGTTAGGTTATAAGTCGTTTGGAGATTTCTGGGATGAAGGTTACGATCTAGAAGAAGATCATTTAGTTAGAACAGAAAAGATTGTAGAAATAATGGATTACATATCCGGACTGAGTTTAGATGAGTGTCATGCATTATATTTAAAGATGTGGCCTATACTACAGTATAACTATAGAGTACTTGCTGAACGCAGTAGACTTGGCAGAATAACACACATCGACAAAGACACCATGCCTCAAACAATAGATGCAGTTGCATGGGCACAACCCGAAGGCGAGACCTTACAAGAAAAACTGAATAATAACAAAGAGAGACATAGAGACTTTTAATGTACTACAATAATTCAAACATTGCTGATATAGACTTGTCTAAGTATGACAGGTTAGTAACACTTGGTTGTAGTTTTACTAGATACCGATGGGCAACATGGGCCGACTTACTTGCACAAGATATGCCAAACGCAGAATATACAAACTTAGGCAAATGCGGTGCTGGTAATAGTTATATACAAACTATGCTTAGTCAAGCAAAAAGAAGAATGTCATTAACTAACAAAGACTTAGTTGTTATTTGTTGGAGTACATTTTATAGAGAAGACAAATGGATTAAAGGTCAATGGCGTACACCAGGTAACGTGTTTGGCAGAAGTGATGTATTCTCTGATGAATACTTTAAACAACACGTTGATGTTCAAGGAATGACTATGAGGGATTGTGCTATTATTGATACTGTAACACAATCCTTGAAACAAGAATCGTTTGATAGTGTAGGCTTAATGGGTCTAGGACTAAACGGTCAGGGATACTATGCAGGATTCTCTGACGAAGAAACACATAGCATACAGAATATGTACAACGACTTAGACATTGTAACGCCGTGTTTATGGACTTATAACGAATGCAAATGGCCAGTACATTACACATATAAAAGTTCACATGACGGCAGTGACTTTGAAGACTACCACCCTAGCAGTCCTATATACAGAGACTGGTTAGTACACATAGGCTTTCCAATGGGAGACGAAAGTAAAAAATATGCAGACTTTAGTCATGACATCATGACACAAACAACATTACAGGAAGTATTCGATGATCCGCAGTGGCCATGGAACGAACACGGTGAACAATGGACAATATAGATAAATTTGATCAAGCAGGATTTATACTTGCACATAGTAAAGAGATTTGTTATGCAGGAAAAGATATTGCGAACCTTAAAAAACTAAATGCTCGTTTACATGCACAACTTGTAGGCAGAGGTGCAGTATTTACGCAACTGACAGATTATAATAAAACTAGAGACATGGCTTCTATGTACGGACCAGATGTTGTGCTATTGCTAGAGCAAGATGCACCAGAAGGATACAATACTAGCAGTTGGTCGACGTTGTTTATAGTACCAGAATACAGTAAGTCAAGAGATCATAAGCCGTGGAGAGATCAGAATAATAGAGATTGCGAAACATTCTTTTGGAATGAAGACGGCGACTCTGCTTGGTGGCTTTCTATGCCATTGCAAGGAGCACCAGCAAAATATTTAAAGCCTTGGAGTGAAAATGCTGATAAACTGTTCCAACACCAGATATTAGGAATACACCCTGATCTTGCTATACACTGGGATAGAATATTCCCAATGTACTTTGGTGCTGATTCTCAATATGCTCCATATAGATTACCGTTCTTAGAATTATTACATGCAATTAAAAAAGCAATAGAAAAAGGTAAAGACAAATTTATATTTTCAAATGCCGACGAAGCATTACAACCACATAGCATAGGAACAGCACATAGATTAATAAGAGCACTGAACTTCATGCCTAAGAGTAGTTTCTTTATGTTAACAGCGGCACTTGATGGCACTGACAGTTATAATAAACTATGCGGAATCATGGGTATTGAACCTATGATGCAAATTATTAGTGGACATAGATTTGAAAATGTAGTTAAAGATAGTATGTATATGGACTACCCAAGTAGATCGCAAGACTTTACAGAACACCCAGTATGGAAGGACAGAGAGTATCATATAGGTAAACGAAACAAGAAACTATTGTGCTTTAACAGAATGCCTAGATGGCAACGTGCCAGGATGGTTGGATTCTTGTTTGAACACGATCTTGTTAAAGATAGTTTTGTAAGTTTTGATTTATCTAACCATGCAGAAGGATTCTCAAATAAAGATGCTTGGTTACTTGAAAATAATAATCAGTTAGACAAAGAATTGAAGCAAGAACCTTATATGCACAATATCTATAAAAATTGGAGCAGACTCCCACTAGTGCTAAATAGAACAGTAGAAAGAGATAATCCTGTGGATATCAACGATGATGATTTACAGTATTTTGATAATAGTTATTTTAGTGTTGTAAATGAGACTAATTTCTATCATTGTTTAGGTAACGTAAGTACTAAACCTATAAGTTGTGTACATACCGACGGTGTGTTTATAAGTGAGAAACTATATAAACCAATTGCACACAGGCATCCTTTCGTAGTAGCAGGTATTAATAGAACACTAGAATACTTGCGTAAAGCAGGATATAAAACATTTGATGGAATTATAAATGAAGAATATGATCAAATCAGAGACGACGAATTAAGATTACAAGCATTAGAGGAAGAAGTATTACGTTTAGCAAATTTAACAGATGACGAATGGTTAGATCTACAAGTGCAACTAAAGCCTATAATAGATCACAACTATAAACATTTGTTATCAATCAAGAAACTAAATACCACCGACTACGATTTAGTCGGGGAATATTTTAAAGGATAACATGGTAGACAAACATAAGAAACATTTAGACTTTAACCTCACAAACATAGCAGTGGATGAGGCAGACGAAGGTAGGTATATAAGACCAGAGCTCAGTGTAGAAGACGCAAGACATCAGCAGATGATGAATACTATTGCGCCTTTTGCCAAGAAAGTACAACAAAAGAATACTAAGTCTGTTTATGTAGATTACAAAACTCGTAGTACAAAACTAATGCTAGTTTTATGTCCCGAATGGGCACCTGAGTTTCCTCCATTTAACTTAGCAAGACTAAGCGGAGTATGTAAAGCCGCAGGATACGAAACAAGTATACTAGACTTAAATGTTAAAGCATATAACCTCAATCAAAACGATTGGCAACCTCTCAAGAAGATTCCTTTTAGGTTATGGGATCCTAGTGCTAGTTGGCACTGGCTTGGTGACACATACATGCATGACATTCACCCATTACTAGAACCATTACTGGAAGAAGGATTAGAACATATTATAAAAGAGAATCCTGATGTAGTAGGATTTAGTCAATACTATATTTCCGAAGAACCAACTAAGTGGATGTGTGAACAACTTAAAGAAAGAGCACCGCACATCAAAATTGCTGTAGGCGGAAGTAACGTACAGAAAGATTGGTTTGACATTAGACCTTACTATGATTATATATGTACCGGAGAAGGCGAAGCGGCTATTCTAAGCATACTACAAGACATAGAAGACGGCATAGACCGAGGGCCTATGTATAAGATTACACAAGAAGAAATGGAACGTATCAATATTAATGATATGCCAATGCCTGACTATGAGGGATTAGACTTTAACGAATACAAAGTACCTAATGGAGTAACCTCAGAGTTCTCACGTGGTTGTACTGCTAAGTGTACGTTCTGTGAAGAGACACACTTTTGGAAGTACAGACAAAGACTTGCAGTAGATGTATTACGTGAAGCAGAGTACTTGTACTATGAGAAAGGTGCAGACGTTATGTGGTTTATCGATAGTTTGATTAATGGTAACGTTAACGAACTCAGAGCATTTGCTATTGCACTTAGAGAAAAGAATATTAAAATGAGATGGACTGGTTATGCTCGTTGCGATGGTAGAATGGACGATGACTACTTTAAAGACTTAGCAGAAGGTGGTTGCATTATGATGAACTATGGCTGTGAGTCTGGTTCACAAAAAGTATTAGACGACATGGCTAAAGGTGTTACTATCAAAGAGATGGAAGACAACTTTGCTTCAGGCAAGAAGCACGGAGTATATGCCGCCACTAACTGGATTGTAGGTTTCCCCACAGAACAACATCACGACTTTGCAAGAACAATGACTTTCCTTTGGCGTAACAGAAACATGAATATTAATAACGTCGGCGCTGGTGTAGGTATGGCAGTAGGACCTGAAACTATTGTAGGACAGAATCCACACAAGTATAATGTAAGTTATCACAAATATCAAAACCATTGGATAGCAAATGACTTTACTATTGCAGGCATTCACGTTATGCATAGAGTTAAACTGTTCCACACGTTCTTAGACTTTATGGTAGGTTGTACAGATGTACCGTTTGGTTACCCTGTACGTTTTAACTTACGCAAAGAACACTATATGATTAGACTTAATCAAACTGATGTACAGCACGAAATCGAGTATGAGGACTTTGACTACAACATAATTAAGCCAAACATTTCTCCTTTTGCAGATAGTTTAGTAAATGAGATATGGCCATTCTTAAGAATGATGTGGTTAACAAGAGGTGGCTACAGATGTACTGTAGAATTTAATCCGGATATAGATGCAAGAGAATTTGGTAATCAGTTTGGTCCAGCAGATCAGTTTAATGGCTTATACAAGTTTGTTATTGATGATGACGGTAACTGGAAAGCAAACTTCAAGTACGATTACAAACAAGTAGACAATCCATATGATGATAGACCTCCTGTAAGTGAAGGCGGACGTAAAGGTCCGTTCTATGCACAGGACTACTCACGTATGCAATCTAACACAGCCAAAAGAGCAAGAAAACTTGCTAAGCCTGACTGGGATAGACTAGAAGGTAGAAGCCAATCAGACTTTGGTGATTTGCTAGACGAAGAAGAATTTTTAAACAAGACCATAGACTGGAGTTTTGATTACACATACAAAGGCAAAGGACAATGGTTTAGAAACAAAGACACAGTAGAAGTACCAGACACAATTGGCGCAGGTGTTAACGAAGACAACAAGCATTTAGCACAATCATCTAACTTCACAGCCATTGATGCCGATATGATTACTGTTAAGACAGTAGAGGAATAATGTATTTGTACAATCTCGGAGATAGTTGGGCATGGGGTTTCGACGATTCGTTTACTATTCCTTTTAAACGTACTTACGCAGATATAGTTGCAGAGAACTTTGGCTTAAAGAAAGTTACATGTTGCAAACCTGGTTGGGCACTAGGTAATGCTATAGAAGAATTTTTGCAGAAAGTTTATCATAAGTTAACAGCAGATGATTGTGTATTAGTAACAGTACCACCAGACACTAGAATATGTGTTGCTCATTACAAACAGTCTAGTCCATACGATACTCATGATCATAGAAGAACTCAAACAGTTTACTCAGACCAACCGTTATGGGAGGCTTTAGTAGAAACTACAGGTTTCAATACATATCAGTTTGAACTAACACAAAACAAAGACTTAATGCTGATAGCATCTTTGTGCAAACTAAAAAATGTAAAGTATGCATTCCAACATAACTATAGCAGTTTTACATACGATCCTTCCTGGAGAGACACTTTACTAACAGACGGCTTTGTGGATACTAATAACAGTATGACAGAGTGGTTAGGCATTGACGCAACAGCATACCAAGGCAACAGCATTGACGACCAATTAAAAAGACGTATAGATGGTCCAAAAATAAATAAGAATAAACAGAAATATTTAACAGACAGTTTTCACCCTAACTTACTAGGACACGAAGTAATAGGGCAGAGACTTACACAGGAACTAACAGACAAATGGAATATGCAACCAACGAATGGGATAAACTACAGCAAGTAATAGTAGGTACGGCAAGAGGTGCCAGGATACCTGACTTTGATCTTTCTATGAGGCTGGTTAACTATGCTGACGTTCCAGACGAAACAACTATACACACAGGACCTTATCCAGAGCAAGTAACACAAGAAGCAGACGAAGACTTAGAAACATTTGTAAAGTTTTTAGAAGGAGAAAGTGTTGATGTGTTACGTCCTATTAACAATGCTAGTATTCCTGTACACTACTACGACTATTGTCCAAGAGACATAGTGTTCTTACATGGTGAACATGCTATAGCAACACCGCAACCTATTCGTGCAAGAAACCAAAACTATCAATCCATAGCACATCACTTGCCTGGCATTGTAGAGGCGCCTAGGTATTACGAAGACGATTTATATAACAAAGCATGTTTAGGTGATCCAGATACTCTAGCACTAACAGAAGTAGCACCTAGTTTTGATGCGGCTAACTGTATTCGTGCTAATGATGATATACTGTACTTGGTAAGTAACTCAGGCAACGTAGCAGGAGCAAACTGGTTAAGAGAACACACAGGCTTAAACGTACACTTACTAGAGGGTGTGTATTCATACATGCACATAGACTCAACAGTTGCTTTCTTACGAGAAGGCTTGATGTTGCTTAACCCTACAAGAATCAAAGACGTTAGTGTGCTACCTGAACCATTTAGAAGTTGGGATTACATAATGTGTCCAGAACCTACAGACATAGGTTACTTTGGAGACTATAACAATGCTAGTGTGTGGATTAACATGAACATGTTAAGTATATCACCTACACTGGTAGCACTAGAAGAGAATCAACATTCTCTGAGAATAGAATTAGAAAAGCACGGCATCGACTGTGCTATGTTACCTACTAGGCATCAAAGAACACTTGGCGGCGGATTCCATTGTGTAACAGCAGACACAAGGAGACAAGCATGAGCATAGCACACCAAGGACACGTTACACCTGTGTGGACAGACGAGCATAAGCATTTTGATTACACCAAGCAACCAATCAAACCCTCAGAGATAGAAGTTTGGAAAAGCAAAGGTTACTATCATGCAAGTTTCTCAGGCGGAATGTACGACAGCAGAAATCCTATGCCGGACTGGGTAGACTATGTAGCAACCAAGATAGGATTATCAAACTGTGGCTATGTGTTTTACAAAATGGAAACACTAGACATAATGCCCACACATATAGATCACTTTGAAACATACGAACGTGTATTTGGTGTTGCCAGAGATAACACATACAGAGCATTGGTGTTCTTAGAAGATTGGAAACCAGGACACTATTTAGAATTTAACGGCGAAGCAGTAACAAACTGGTCAGCAGGAGACTATGCACTATGGGAGGCTGACATACCTCATGCCGCATCAAACATAGGCGTTGCTGATCGTTACACATTACAAATCACAGGAGAACTTGACCCAGCAGTCAAGTATAACATAACACACAACACAAACATCCGTTTATACCCAGACTGTGATGTTGACTAGGAGATAACATGGCTAAGAAGAAACAAGCAGATATCAGTGACGTTGGTGGTATCAGAGAATCATGGAAGCCCAGCGAAGGCGTTAATTGGGATATCATACAACGCATGAGATTTATGAATGCTGATGCCGAGATAGCACCCGACGATTCATTTACTGCCACAGCTCGAGAGCACAACGAACAAGACACATTTACTCGTGAGTAAGTGTTTGATAGCAGGCTGTTCTCATAGTGCAGGCTTTGAGATAGACGGCACAGAAGATAGTGCATACAACCGTAGCAAGTGTTTTGGTGCTGTGCTGTCAGGTATGTTGCAGTTAACACCACACAACATTTCACTAGGAGCACAATCAAATAGTGCTATAGCACGTTCAGTGATAGACTACTGTGAATCAAACTCAGACGTTGAGTTCGTAGTAGTGGGTTGGACAGAGATGACTCGTATTGATTTACCCTCAGGACACGACGTTGATCACGATGGTTCTAACCCTGCTGTGGATACTTTTACCCAAATAAACAAACGTTGGCTACAGATAAACTCCGGATGGGAAGGCTTTACACCATATGAAAAGTCAATTATGCCTTACTGGCACGAGTTTATGTACAACAAAACAGACATTCTAGACCTCATCACTGTGAAAGAAATGCTGTTAACACAACAATATCTACAAAGCCGAGGCATAGACTATGTGTTTGCCAACACCATGTTGCCTTATAATCCTTCTAGATATACTGATTGGTACTGGAAACTCATAGATGACAGCAAGTGTATGTGGGACGCAGAAGGCTTCTTTTTCAAGTACAAAGAACTAGGATATGAAAATCCCAAAGCACAATACTGGCATCATGACGAATTACCTCATCGCCTGTATGCAGAAGAGCTGTATAATCATATAGCAGAAAGAAACACATAGAGGAATCTCAATGAAGTATATCGATTATCACTTCGATATATCAGCACAAGGCATAGTGTTCACAGACACAGATGCAGATGTGTTAAAGTCAGAATTCATCACGCCAGGTGTTACATTTGTAGCAGAACAACTAGAAGATGGCAGAATATTCTTGCGTATTGTAAACCCTGACACACTGGACTACCACCTAGGCGATATCAACACATACGACTTAATATAAGCGTCTCTAAGCAACGTTCTCACACAACTGGATATAATACCGCATACAAACAAAACAACACTTAAATCGGCGTTAAACTGATGTATAAACACACCATATAACGGCCAAGGAGGAGATATACCACCCCATGGAAAACCGGTAAAACGCAATTTTTTTACCACCGGTTGGCCAGTAACTGTGATCAGAGTTGATCTAGTAGAGTTCTCGAAGTGTGTAGTAGAGTTCGTCTAGTGTGTAGTTAAGTGATGTGTTAATACTCGTATATGATAATCTAGTGTGTAGTGCAGTTGTGCGTGATATATTCTCTATGATGTGCGTAGTGTGTAGTAAGGTGTTAGGAGATACATCTAGTATACACTTATATGTACTAAAAAGTGTTATGTGTACGCATTTATATGCACCTAGTGTGAATAACGGTGTTTGCCTAACCGTAAGCACACTTGCGTAGTGATAGGCGAAGAGAACGGTGTAGAGTTGCGTAGTGTGTGCAGAGTTTATATAGTGTAGGAGAAAAAAACCGGTCTATAGAGAATGACAAAAAATTGTACGCAAATTTCAAGCGGTTTTTCAAATTTCGCCATTTTCCCTATATATACCACCCACCCCCCTGGCAATCCAAAATTATATTTTTTCCAAAAAAAAGCACACAATAAAGTGTGCTTAGTGTTATTGCTATGTGTTACGCAGTAACTTGAGAGCGTAGTGTAGCAAGTTGCTTTTCCAACTGTGCTATTTGCTGAGGTAATGCTAAGCCTTGCTCCTCAGTTAAGTGTGCATAGTCCCATGCTATGTTGCTATCCTCTTTGTCATTGTGTGTATAGTTAGCAACAGCATTGTATACTGTGCTACTAACTTCCTCACGCACAACAGTATCCGCACATATATCCTCAATGCTGTCATACGCATCCTGCACACTATATTGCAAATTGTTTACTACACTATTGCCTATGCTGTATGCACAATCATAGTAGTGTTGCGCCATATCCATGCTATCCTCAATGCCATACATGCTAAAGTCCCCGCCCTCAACAATAGTAAACTCCCCACTGTAGTGTGTAGGCGCAGTACTACAGTACAAGTCCCATGCTATGCTTGCCAAGTGTAGTGCAGTAAACTTTGCACTTACTGTGATAGTAGGCGTACTAGTTAGCATTGTGTTAATAGTTTGTGTTGCTTTTTCCATATTTGTTACTCCCATAACTTATTTTTAATATACAAGTATTGTACAATAATTACACAGTTTGTCAAGTTTATACTGTGTGCGGTGTCATTAGGCCAATGTGTACCAAATGCTCAAGGGCATCACGCCAACCGTCACTGCCACTGCTACCCATTTCCGTGTTGTTGCATACTGTGTCATAGTCCCATAACACAGTTTCATATTTGAGATAATCACTTAGTAGCCATGCATATATGCCAGCATTGTCATAGTTGTCTTGAGGGTAACCATTGCCGTCTTCCATTATTTCCGTCCAAGGATCATAATCGTCGCCATGTTTAGCCATCACAGCCTCAACTATTTCCTCAGTTTCAGCCGCCGCCTCAAGTTCGCTTTGTATAAGTTCGATTAGTGTTTTTGCTATATCCATATGTTTGTTACTCCCATAACTTAATTTATACATATAGTATAACGAAAAACGCACCATTGTCAATCCAATAGTGCGTAATATGTGCGTAAACTTTTACGTTTTATGCTAGTGTGTTAACGTTTTGTCAAGTGTAACAAAAAAGAACATGTCGTCAGTGCCATCTAATATGCCCACTAAA